>Ga0222632_1000364_pt1 | contig 25592 bp, 22 predicted proteins | sample AntAcemetageno46_FD_179828 | JGI IMG/M metagenome (GOLD analysis project Ga0222632, IMG submission 179828) | Saline water microbial communities from Ace Lake, Antarctica - #46 | ecosystem: Environmental > Aquatic > Non-marine Saline and Alkaline > Saline | place: Antarctica: Ace Lake | collected...
ATCTTTACTTCTGATAACGGTCCGTGGTTATCGTATGCCAATCACTCCGGAAAAACTCCTTTTAGAGAGGGTAAAGGGACGTCATTTGATGGGGGTCTTCGGTCTGCCCTGGTGATTTCGTATCCAGATAAGATTGAAAAAAATTCAATTTCCCATGATGCATTTTTTTCGATTGATCTATTACCGACAATTGCACATTTAACAGGATCAGAATTACCGGATTACGACATTGACGGCAAAGATGTTTGGAGCCTGATTATTGGGAAAAACAGTGCCGAAGACCCACAGGAATATTACTCATTTACAAATGGACAGGAGTTTCAGGGAGTTTTGAGTGGAGATGGGAAATGGAAGCTGCATATTCCTCATAACTACAGAACCAGCCCGGTTGGCGGCCGGGATGGGTTGCCGGGGCTCTATCAGCATGCGCGGATAGATACGGCTTTGTTTGATATGGTACATGACCCGTATGAAAAAGTAAATGTGATTGAGGATTATCCGGAAATTGCCGAACGTTTGATCCGGTATACTGAACAACATCAGGCCAGATTTTTTAAAGAATGATTGCTCAAAGCTCTGTGAGGATGGACTTATAGTATGTCTTCCCTATTTCTTATCCAATGTTTATACTTGAAAAGAGAGGACCTTTTCCAGTTTGCTATTATTCAATAACTGAATTTGATATCTGATCCCTATGATTGCAAAATTACTAAAAACCAATTCAGTACTCCTATTAGTTTTCACCTTTTTGAGCATTTCGTTGATAGTCAGTTGCGGGACCTCTACAAAAACCTCGCCGGCTGCCCATACTAGTATTAAAAACTATGAGGATGCACTTCGTGTTTTTGTCTATAATATTCATCATGCCGAAGGAGTAGATGGAGAAGTGGATATCGAACGGATTGCTGATGTAATCCGTCAAAAAGATCCCCATCTTGTTGCTCTCAATGAGGTGGATGTCAACATTGAGCGAAGTGGGAATGTTGATATTATGGAAATCCTTAGCGAATCCCTTGAAATGGAGCCGATGTTTGGGAAAAATCTGAATCATGAGGGTGGAGAATACGGAAATGGAATTCTGACAAACCTGCTGTTATTCTCTTCTGAAAATCTACATCTGGAAAGGGCTGAAGAAGGAGAGCAACGCGGATTGCTGCAAACAGAAGTTGAGTTTAATGGTGTTCGTATCGCTTTTATGACGACACACCTCGATCATCAAAGTGACAGTAATCGTCAACTTGCTGTTCAGCAGATTAGCGAATTCAAAGAGAACCATCCTGATATGCCAATCATTATAGTCGGTGACTTCAACGCCACACCTGACAATGATATTATTGGCCAGATGAATGTTCATTTTAATGATGCGTGGGTTGAGGTTGGCGAAGGCCAGGGTTATACTATTCCTGTTCCCAAATCTGCAGCGAACCGCCGTATCGATTATATCTTTTATTCCAATATAATGGTTGAAGATGGAGGGCCTATCCTCCGGCCAATTCATATGGAAGTAATCAATTCAATCGCATCCGATCATCTACCTGTCTATGGTGTGTTTGAAGTGGTTCAGTAATAAATTGCACCACTTCATGAATCAACCGTTAATTTCCTAAAAGCATATCAAAAAACTCGGTTTTCTGCTCGTCATCTATCTCCCGGAAGTAAAGGAACGGCAGATGCCGGTCTGTTTGAAGTGTGTCGATCTCTACCCCCCAAAGTGGGATCATGGATGTTGGAATCATTGCGTAGCGAGCATCACCGATAATTTGAGATGTTTCAGGATGTCTGGCGAGATACCCATCAGAAAAATGACTGAATCTTTGCAAGTCACTGAATAGAGTGGTGGATTCAAAACCGGCCATTTCTTCTTCGATGATAAACTCCGGCATAGATCCACCCTCATAAATTTTAATACCTGTAAAAATACCGGCACGAACAGCATCGGTATAAATTCTACCATCATAAATATAATTTACCCTCCAGAGGATTTGATTTCCAATGCTGGGTCTTGTTACCATTCGCTCCGGAGTATGACCTCTTTCAAAAGCCAGTTGGTCCATGGCAGAGGTTGTTCTTTGACCCTGGAAGTAACCAAATAGCATAAATAGTAGAAAAGCAAGCATTCCAAATCTGGCGTAGAGCTGTTTCTGTTTGGAGAGTGCCAGTACGATAAAAAAGATGAAGGAGAGAGTTACTAAAGGATCTATTACGGCTACAGTGTTCCATGCGACTCTTGTATTCAAAAACGGCCAAAAAAGTTTTGTTCCATAGCTGGTAAATGCATCCATCAGACCATGGGTGCCATAACCTATTAAACTAAACATATAGATCTTCTTAAGGTCCAGATAACTTTTTAAAAACCACCATAGGAAAAATGTGACAATGGCTGCTCCAACAGGTACAAAAAGTAGTGAGTGTGTAAACTGACGATGCATCTCTAAAGCCAAAAGCGGATCATTGGCACTTCGGATCAGAACATCCAGATCAGGAGCCATGGCTGCAATCGTCCCGACTACAGCCGCTGCCCTCATCTTCTTTTTATCGGATAAAGAGACTGCCGCAGTAGCCCCTAAAAGACCCTGTGAAATGGGATCCATTACTCATCCCTCACTGCATCTGCCGGTTGAATGGAAGAGGCCCTGGATGCCGGGTACCAGCTTGCCAACAGACAGAGTAACATCGTTCCGGTTAAAATAACTGCAATATCACTAAAGTGAATGGATACCGGATAAGCGTCGATTATAAATGATGATGAGAGTTTGACCAAGCTGAATTCTTGTTGTGCATACGTGAGTGCAATTCCAATAATCCCTCCCAGCCCACAACCTATGACCCCTATTTGAAGGCCTTGACTTCTAAAAATTTTCCGGATTTTTTTGGGGGTCATACCCATCGAGATCAATACTCCGATATCCCGTTTCTTTTGTATAACAATCATCGTTAATGAGCCGATAATATTCAGAATGGCGACAAAAACAATGATCATCAGAATAAAATAGGAGCCCCACTTTTCCAAATACATCACGTCATAAAGAGGCTTTTGAAGGTCATACCAAGTTTGTATCTCATAGTCAGGACCAAGGGTGGCTAATAATTCATCCTTCACAATATGAGCCCGATCGGTATCTAAGAGTTTTAAATCAAAACCTGTGATTTCATTTCGCATATTGAATAGTCTCTGAGCAGCAGCCATATCGATATAAGCGACATCCCCATCAACGATCTGAATGGAGTTGATGGTCCCCCGGACTTCGAATCGACTGGCTCTGGGAGCTGAAAATTGGGTCAATGCACGCCTCATACCTGTCGGACTCAACATGGCAAGTTCATCACCGGGATTTAGGCGATATCTGTTTACGATGGCCTCAGTGACCACAATTCCGGGCCTGCTATTTTGAACAGAGAGATCAAAATTTTGATTTTCAGCAGTAGCTTCAATACCTGAAAGTAAGAGATCGGTTTCACGGTCGATGCCTCTAATGGTGAGAACTTCATTTCTCCCACTGCTAAAAGCTAACATCGCTTTTCCTTCGATAAAAGGACTCACATTCACGACATCCGGGTGATTTTGCAGTTGAGACATCATTTCGCTATCAAAAAGCATTTTATTCTCTGTTGCCATCTCAATCCGAATATCAGGGTCAAAAGTCAGTAAATAGCCACGAATAACATCAAAAAAACCATTAAAAACAGATAGAATGACAATCAATAAAGCTGTTCCGATGGTTATTCCTGCAATACTGATCGAGGTCAGAATGGATATCAAAGAGATGTGTTTCTTTGAGAATAGGTAACGTCTCGAAATAAATGGAATGATATTCATTCTGATGAATTGTATTGACTCGATGGATTAAATTTTCTTGAAAAGATCATTTTCTGCTAAAAATTGTATATTTAGTACCTTATAAGAAAATTAACCGGGTAAATTATTGTGAGTTTAAAAATCGAGGAAATTAGTGCAATATCCAACGGCGAACATGGAGATCTATTTCGTGTACTTGGATTACACTTAACGAAGATAGAGGGCAAAGAGAAGCTGGTACTTCGATGTTTTCGTCCGGATGCAAAGAGCATGCATGTAATCCCTGAGAGTGGCAAAGCCATTGAATTGAGTCGGTTATCCGATGAAGGATTATTTGATCATCAATTCTCAAGAAGAAAAAACCACTTTACATATAAATTGCGAATCACGCCCTATGTTGGGGATCCCTATACAATCGAGGATGCATATCGATTTGGCTCTCTCATTTCTGACTATGATTTACAACTCTGGGGAGAGGGTAACCACCATCATGCCTACAAATTTATGGGTGCACACACAACCACTGCCGATGGTGTGGAGGGGACTCATTTTGTTGTAACAGCTCCCAGTGCAAAAAGAGTGAGCGTGATTGGATCTTTCAATAACTGGGATGGACGTATTCACGGTATGCGTAAATACCACGATCAGGGTTTGTGGGAGATATTTATTCCTCATGTTACATCAGGTGATTATTATAAATTTGAGGTAAAATCTTATGAGAATAATGCTCCAATTAAAAAATCAGATCCATTTAGCCGATACTCAGAACTGAGACCGGGAAGTGCATCCATTATTTGGAACAGTTCTTATAAATGGGAAGATCACGGTTGGATGCAGAAACGAACGGATATGCAACATCATGAGAGGCCTATTTCGATCTATGAAATTCATGTGGGATCCTGGAAACGAAAGGTGGGTGAAGATCCGGGGTTTTTGAGTTACAGAGAGCTTGCGGATCAACTGGTTCCCTACTTATTGGATATGAATTTTACGCATGTGGAGTTGATGCCTATTGCAGAACATCCGTATGATCCTTCTTGGGGGTATCAAATTACCGGATATTATTCTCCAACAAGCCGATTCGGCGATCCGGATGATCTCCGATATTTTATTGATAAATGTCACCGCGAAAATATAGGTGTGATTCTGGACTGGGTCCCTGCACACTTCACCAAAGATGAGCATGGATTAAGGCGATTTGATGGAACCGCACTTTTTGAACATGAAGATCCACGGTTAGGGGAGCACAAAGATTGGGGAACATGCATTTTCAATTTCGGGCGGACAGAAGTCCTTAATTTCCTGATTTCCAACGCTATTTACTGGCTGGATGAATTTCACATTGATGGACTCAGAGTTGATGCTGTTGCTTCGATGCTTTATCTGGACTACTCCAGGGAAGAAGGAGAATGGATACCGAATGAGTATGGCGGCAGGGAAAATTTGGAAGCTTTGCAATTTTTACGACGATTTAATGAAGTAACTCATCTTTATTATCCGGGTGTGCTCACGTTCGCTGAAGAGTCTACATCCTGGCCGGGAGTCTCTCAACCGACTTCATCAGGGGGCTTAGGCTTTGATTTCAAATGGAATATGGGTTGGATGAATGATACTCTTGCTTATATAGAGAAAGATCCGATCTATAGAAGATATCATCAGGATCAGCTCTCTTACTCTTTGATTTATGCATTTTCAGAACAGTTTATTCTTCCGCTTTCGCATGATGAAGTGGTTCATATGAAAAAATCATTGCTTTCAAAGATGCCGGGGGATGATTGGCAGAAATTTGCAAATCTCCGGTTGTTATATACCTATATGTATGGACATCCCGGTAAGAAGTTACTATTTATGGGGAATGAATTTGCACAATGGGAAGAGTGGTCTGAAGCAAAATCGATTGATTGGCATCTGTTGGATTGGGAGTCACATAAAGGCGTCCGAAGATTGCTGAAAGATCTGAACTCTCTATATGTTAATGAACCGGCCTTTCACGAAATAGATTCCAAATGGGAAGGCTTCCAATGGATTGATATATCTGATGCTGACAATAGTCTGCTTTCTTTCATTCGAAGATCAAAAGATCCGGAAGACTACATGGTATTTATATTGAATTTCACACCCATGTATCATGATGTCTATCGGTTTGGCATTCCTGAAGCACGTGAATATGAGGTTCTGTTTAACAGTGATGCAGAAATTTATGGTGGCAGTAACTCAGGGCCGATTACCATCCGAGGGATGGAGGGGAGCTGGCACAATCAACCCTGTTACGCAGATGTGTCTATACCACCATTGGCAGGAATCATTTTAAGGCCAAAAAGATAATTTAAAAGACTATTTTTAAAGAGTTTATGAGATTTCCCAGGTCATGCGGCATCCTTGTTCATCCATCGTCATTTCCATCTAAATACGGAATGGGCGATTTTGGGTTAGAAGCAAAACAGTTTATAAATTTTCTAGTTGAAACTGATCAATCCATCTGGCAGGTACTGCCACTGGGGCCCACCGGTTTTGGCGATTCACCCTATGCAAGCTACTCTGCATTTGCCGGGAATCACTATTTTATAAGTTTAGATACTCTTGTAGAAAAAGGCCTTTTAAAATCGAATGAAGTTGCAGAGGCTGAGATGCCGATTACGACAAAAGCTGATTACGCTACATCCTATTCGAAGAAAGAGGTACTCTATAAGATAGCGTCCGAGAGATTTTATAAGAATATTACAAAAAATGAAGAGCGATCACTGCGCAAATTTTGCAAGGAGAACCAGTTTTGGCTGGATGACTACTGTCTGTTTATAGCATCTTCAATTCAAAACAGCAGAAATGTGTGGAATCAATGGACTCTTGAATTGGTACAAAGAGATCCGGTTGCGATGGCAAAATTTAGAAAACAGCAGAGTGAAGAGATAAAATATCAGACTTGGCTGCAGTATGAATTTTTTAATCAGTGGTATGCTCTGAAAGAATATGCAAATAGTAGAGGAATAAGGGTAATCGGGGATATTCCAATTTTTGTTGATCATAACAGTGCAGATGTATGGGCACATCAACAATATTTTGAGGTGGACAAACAAGGGAACAGAAAATTAGTTGCCGGTGTGCCTCCTGATTATTTTAGTGATACCGGTCAACTGTGGGGGAATCCTCTCTATAAATGGGATGTACTGGAAAAGGATGGATATTCATGGTGGGTAGAACGGTTTCGTCAAATGTTTGAACTTTATGATGCGATACGTGTGGATCATTTTCGAGGGTTTGATGCTTATTGGCAGGTCGATGCCAAAGAAAAAACAGCGATAAAAGGAGATTGGATTTCAGGACCGGGGAAAAAGTTATTTAAAAAAATTAAAGCGGAACTCGGAGAACTTCCGATCATTGCTGAGGATTTAGGGGTTATGACACCCTCCGTAGAAGAACTAAGGGATTCATTTCAATTTCCGGGCATGAAAATATTGCAATTTGCATTCGGTTCTGACTCAAAAAATAGTTTCTTGCCTCATAATTACACTCAAAATTGTGTAGTCTACACGGGGACTCACGACAACGATACAACGATTGGGTGGTTTCATAGTGCACCGGAAATCGAAAGGCATAGAGCTCGTGAATATTCCCTTTCAGATGATCATGATATCCAGTGGGCCCTAATTCGATTGGCAATGCTCTCGGTAGCAGATCAAGCAATATTTCCACTTCAAGATTATATGAATCTTGATGGGACTCATCGGATGAATTTGCCTGGAACTGTTGAAAATAATTGGAATTGGCGATATACACCTGAAATGCTCAATTCTGTCGACAAAAATAGAATGAAATATTTAGTATCCCTTTCAAATCGAACGTATCGGCAAAATTGAACAAAGTTTGGATCCTGTAATGATGCTTTTTAATAAAAGCTTCGTTTCGTATCTTGTTACGATTGAAAACTTTTAACTCTGGTGAATGTCTTATCAATTGAATCATCTACCCAAGAGAACTGCGAAGCCAAGAAACAACGGAATCACTCTCGTTTTGGATAAAGGATACAGTATTCGACAAGCTGAAGATTTTTGCGATGTTGCAGCTTCATATACGGATATAGTCAAATTGGGATGGGGAACGTCCCTTGTGACAAATAAACTCAGCGAAAAACTTGACGTTTATAAATCATTTGATATTCCGGTCTATTTTGGCGGGACACTTTTTGAAGCCTTTGTACTTCGGGATCAGCTTGATGAGTATATTAAACTGCTTCAAGATCATAATGTAAACACACTTGAGGTATCCAATGGTACAATTTGGCTTTCTGAAAAGAAAAAGAATGATATCATTAAGGAACTGAGTAAGGATTTTATTGTGCTTTCTGAAGTTGGAAGCAAAAACCCGGATGATATTATCCCTCCTTACAAATGGGTGAAAATGATTGAAAATGAATTAGCATCAGGTGCATGGAAGGTGATTTGTGAGGCACGAGAGTCCGGAACAGTGGGCGTATTCAGGCCAAATGGCGAAATCAGATCCGGTTTGATAGATGAGATTGCCGATCAAATTCCTGTTGAACATTTAATTTTTGAAGCTCCCAGAAAAGAGCAACAGTGTTGGTTTATTAAAAAGTTTGGAACCAATGTAAATTTGGGAAACATCGAACCCGGCGAAGTAATATCAGTAGAAACGCTTAGATTGGGACTGAGAAGTGACACTCTTTTTGATTTTTATAATGTTGATGATGATGAGATCAAATCGATGTACCCGGATACTAAGCAAGAAAGATCAAACGACATATAAATCTCACAACGATTAAATCATGATGAAAATATTATACGCAGCAGCCGAAATTGCCCCTTTTGCAAGAATGACATACACAGCTGATTTACTTCGGTTTTTACCCGCTTCACTTCAAGATCAGGGTTTTGAGATTAGAATTCTGCTTCCAAAATATGGAACGATTAATGACAGAAGAAACAGATTGCATGAAGTGATTCGTCTGTCTGGAATCAAAGTGGAAGTGGGAGATCAAGTTGACACCATGAAAATAAAAGTTGCCAGCATTCCCAATGCAAAGCTGCAGGTGTACTTTCTGGATAATGATAAATATTTCAAGAGAAAGGGCATGTTTGTTAATCCAAAAACTGAGGAGTTTTATGAAGACAACGACGAACGCCTGGCATTCTACAATAAAGGTGTACTTGAAACTGTTATAAGTCTTGGATGGGAGCCGGATATTATACACTGCCACGATTGGCCAGCAGGTTTAATACCTCTTTTAGTTCGAACGAAGTATAAAAACGAAAGTATTTTCAAAAAGACAAAAATTGTATACAATTTACATCACCCGGAAAATAAAGGAACGTCTAGTAGTTCCAATATTTTAAATCTTCTTGGTTTACCGGATGATGTTGACATAGATTCTTTGACTGAAAATGGAGGCGTTGACACGTTAAAAATAGGGCTGAAGTATAGTGACCATGTTGTAACTGGCAACCATCTAACAGATCAATTTGATGATCTTTTTAAAGAATTAAATATTAACCCGACTAAAATACAGGGTTCGCCCGAAGATGTATCGAAAAAATTTGCAGATTACTACCGAACGATTGCAGGAGATGATCAATAAATTGAGTGCTTTTCATCTGTTTCCTGATTCAAAAAAAAATAAAACATTGTCTTACAAAGGCAGCCGATTAACGATCGCTGCCTTTCTTCTTCTGATAGTAACTTATCCATTTATGGGTTGTGAGTCGGTTGGATCTGTAGGCAATGATGTTATTCCTACAGACGATGGTTTAGAGAGTCAAACGATTGGTTTTAATGAAATTAATGTTTTCAATGAAAATACATTTTCAGGTCGCTTAACCAACACATCTCTGGGATATGTAAATGACCCACTTTATGGTACTATCGAATCGGTTGCATTGATTAAACCGGTCATCATTCGTGGTGATCTTCAGTCTATCAGTAGCGAAGATAGTTTGCAGCTTCGATTGGAATTCAGAGAGGAAATTTTCGGAAATAGAAATTCCACTTCAGAGTTTAAAATATACGAAGTGGGTACAGCTTGGAGAGGTAATCAGCTTAGATATAATCAGCCGATAGATGATGAACGTGCAGTTTTAGTCGGTGAATTTCAAATGCAAAATGAACAAGCGATTACGGTTAATTTGAGTCAAGAGTGGGCCGGTAAATTTGCTCAATTCTACAATAGTGAATCAGCTCAGAGAGATTCCCTATATCGGAATAATTTTCAAGGCCTTGCTATAGTCCCATCTCCGAATAATCAAAATCTAAGATTTTTGAGAACCGGAAGTGATCCAGACAATCCTGATCTAGCTGTAACTCGATTTATTGTTAAATCACCTGTCGATGAGGATGATGGTGAGGATGAGGATGAAGAGGAAGATGACGGACTTACCGAATTAGGGCTACGCGATTGGGGAGCCTCTTTTCTTCGAACAGATATCCCGGGGCAAAATTCCGGGTTTACACTACATAATACAGAGACCATTTTAGAATTGGTTCCTAATATTTTGGCAGACCAATTTTCATCAAGTAATATTTCAAATGTGACACTGGTCCTGACAAAAAATCGAAATGTAGAACAGTTACAGCCCGATTTTGAGAGACTAAGTCCTGATTTGGTTCAGTTACATGTTTTTGATGAGATACCAAACGATATCATGGCAGAGATTTTTATCAGGGACCCGGACTTTTTCAGGATCAATGAAGACGATGAAGAAGATGTGTTTTTGGTAGATATTACACAATATGTTATGGACCGTGTATATGGTGAAAATTCTGATGACAAGCTTTATTTAACAACCCAAATATCAAATGGCTTACTCTACTCCACACAATTTTATGATCTGGATGCCCCTGAAGAGTTAAGACCCCGAATTGTAATTACGTTTATTAAGTAATATGAAAAGAGTGAATAGATATGGTTTTATCCTGTTACTGATTACCGGATTGATATCAGTAACAACGGTGCAGGCACAAAATGATGATTTAGCCAATTCAGGTTCATTTTATTCCGGAATTGGATTCGGATTACCTGTTGATTACTTTTCGCCATTCTCAATGGGAATGGGAATTAGTGGTGTTGCGAACTACAGCGGATTTTCTACAAATATCGCAAATCCGGCTCAATGGGGATTGACCGGATATACTCAGGCTACACTATCAGCCAAATTAGATAATACATTTTCTTCAGACATTAACAGTTCTACAAGAAATGCATTTTTTGGAATTGAGCAGTTTCAAATCACAGTACCCATAGTGAGAAGCCGATTGGGATTCTCAGCATCTATTACTCCAATGGCCAGAGGGGATTTTAGAAAAAGAAGTGGTGGACTGCACAATCCATTGCCCGGGTTATCAAATTCAGTACGTTACGATTTTACAACGGTAGGATCCGGTGGTGTAAACCGGTTTGAAACAGGATTAGGTTTTGCCGTTACAGATAGAATTTCTGTCGGTTATGCTTTTTCGGCTAATTTATTATCAATGAATGAAACAGTCGTTCCTGAATTTTCTAGTAACCAATTCAGGGCAACAAATTATGAGAGAAAAAAAGAGGGTTACAGCTTTGGTCACAGATTTGGAATCTATGCATTCACTCAAAATCTTTTTAGGGAGGAAGATCAGATAAGTTTTGGAGCAACCATATCTCTGCCCGTTGAGATTGAAGCTGAACAGAAGATTACAGCCTTCAGATCGGTTAATAATCAACGAATTTTGGTGGACTATAATGAAAATTCGCCTAACAGAAACGGAAGAATTAAGCTGCCATTGGAATTTAATACCGGACTTACGTATAATTTAAGCCGATTTATTAACGTAAGTGCCGAGTTCATGGTCCAACAGTGGGGTGACGCTTTGTATAGTTTTGATACAAATCAGCAAGAACTCTACAAAGATCGTACAAGAGCTGGATTTGGAGTTCAATACCATCCTTACCGATCTGAGCAGTTAGGTGGGTTTTTGTCTAGAATGAAATATAGTACCGGTGTGACGTATGATACCGGTAGCCTTGAAATTAATAACGAAAATATTGAAACCATTTATTTTAATGCGGGTATCGGTTTAATATCCGTCAGATCCGCATCCTCTGTTGATTTTAGCATTCATTATGGAATTAGGGGAACAGAATCTGTGAGTTTAGTTAAAGAGAATATATGGGGTTTCAAAATATCCCTGAATCTGGCAGAATGGATGTTTGTACGTCAGAGATTTCAATAATAATTATTATTGAGGTAATAAAAGTTTTTTTACATTACTGAAACGAACGATAGAACCATGAAAAAGTACATACTAGCAATCACACTCCTTATCGCAACAACCTCAGTGGCTCATTCTCAGAGTGAACCCCCATATGGAATGAGTGAACTACAAGCCTATTCCATATTCTATGAAAATTTTAGAACAGGTGATTGGGACATGGCCCGAATGTATGGCAGCTGGATACTGGAAAAAAAGCCGGAGACCATACAGGGCTATAACCGGTTTGAGCTTCCAAAACAGTTTGAACGTTTGATCACAGTCTATTCTGAATTGTCGAAAAAAGAGAACGACCCCACAATGCGTTCAGCATATGTTGATACTGCAACAACGATCTATGCAGATGCATTTGCTACGTTTGATGAAGATCAAATTGATTACTATACATGGTATTTCAACAGAGGCCGCTTTTTCCAGGAACATCAGTCACAGATCACTAATGGGATGGATCGTGCTTATGAGGAATATGAAAAAGCATTTGAATTAGACGCTGAACGCTTAACACAAGCAGGTAATGGGTACTATATTCAGATCTTATTGAGTCAATACGAATCCCAGGATGATAGGGACGCAGCATTGGAAATGATAGAAATTGCAGAACCATTTGCCGGTTCTGATTTAATCAACGCCATGGATGAGGTGAGGAATGGTCTTTTTACAAATCCGGGAGAGAGAATTGCTTTTCTAGAAGGCAGACTTGAAAGCAATCCGGACAATATGGAGCTTATTTCAGAATTGGCTTCTATGTATGAAAGTACCGGAGATCGTGCAAAAGCCATTGAATTTGCAACTAAACTTTATAATAATGAGGCCTCATTTGAAAATATTCGTCGATTGGCAGATTATGCAAAAGCAGATGGTCAACCCAGAGTAGCATTAAGATATTTGAATGAAGCTGTTGAAGTTGTGGAGAATACGGATACTCGTAAGAATCTTTTACTTGAAATATCAGAACTTCACCAAAATGAGAGCAATTTACAGGCAGCAAGAAGGTTTGCGAGACAAGCAAGTCAATTAGATCGTAATTGGGGTCAACCCTATATCAGACTTGCCAGAATCTATGCATCTGCAATATCTCAGTGTTCTTCAGGCAGACAAATTGACCGTGATGACAGAACCATATACTGGCTCGTACTTGATAATCTTGACAGAGCAAGATCTGTAGATTCTTCTACAGCAAATGCAGTTTCAAGAGAATACAGAACATATGAGCCCGCATTGCCAACGGCAGAAGATAAATTTTTTAGAGGATGGGAAGCAGGTGATTCAATCCGGATTGGCAGTAACATCTCTGAATGTTATGCTTGGATTGATGAAACAACTACAGTACGATAATTTTTGATTCAGCTGTTCCTTCCTTATCTTACAAAGAGTGATATCAAATGGATATCACTCTCTCTTTACCTTATTTCACTACCACTCGTCTATACTCACGAAAACTCTGTTTATAAAGTTTTTATCAGAGTAACCACGTAAAAAAATAAAACAAACGATAATTACAGTGCATGGCACGTTCACGCAAGAATAAAGGGCGTAATAATAAAAAGCCCAATAAGAACAAGGGGAGTAATAAGAATGTCTTTACACCCCAATTTCATCATAATCAGCATACTAGAATTGGAGGCCGATATAATGGTGTTTTGGAGATCAATGAAAAGGGATACGGATTTATCAGACGTATTGACTTTGAATTTAGTTATGACCCAAAAGATCCATTTTTGAAACCGGAGGAGGTGAAGTTGCATGATCTGCGCTCGGGATTGGTAATGGAAGGTGAATTCGAACAGGATCAAAGTGGAAACAGACATGTTCACTCTATTGAAAAAATAAACGGGAAAGCACCGTCTGAATGGCAGAAGATCAACAGATTTGAACTTCAGACCCCAATCATGCCCACTGAATATATAAAACTTGGATTGCAGCCTGATGATCTAGAATTGAGAGTGATGGACTTAATCAGTCCGATTGGCAGAGGTCAAAGAGCACTTATTGTAGCTCCGCCAAGAACAGGTAAAACCGTGCTCCTGAAAAAAATTGCACGCACACTTACAGAGAATTATCCCGATATACATACCGGTATTTTACTGGTGGATGAGCGACCTGAAGAAGTAACAGATTTTCTAAGATCTACAAACGCTGAAGTTTTTGCATCATCCAATGATAAACCAACTGAGAGCCACGTCAGAATTTCAGAAATGGCACTGGGTTATGTAAAAAGGAAAGCGGAGTATGGCGGACATGCGGTTCTTCTAATCGACTCTCTAACGCGTTTAGGAAGAGCTTACAACGCGGCACAGGCGAACTCAGGGAGAACCCTCTCAGGCGGTTTGGATATTAGAGCACTGGAGATCCCAAAGAAAATTTTCGGATCTGCCAGAAAAATTGAAGGTGGAGGTTCGTTAACCATTATTGCCACCTGTTTGATAGAGACCAATTCAAGAATGGACGATCTTATTTTTGAAGAGTTTAAAGGTACAGGCAATATGGAACTTGTCCTGGATCGTGAAATAGCAAATGATCGAATCTACCCTGCCATAAATATTGCAGCATCCGGTACTCGTAATGAAGATAAATTTATTTCAGACTCACTGGAAGAACGGAATATGGTTCGACGATTTTTATTGAAAAAATCACCGAAAGAATCGATTCAAATGTTACTGCAGGTTATCAAACGAACCGAGAGTAATGAAGAACTTTTTGCCCAAATAGCAGCGACGATTTAAGCTTGATTTGAATCAGTACTGAGGCAGTGACGGGTCAATTTTCAACGCCCACTCGTTGATTCCACCTTTTAAATTGGCAACGTTTGGGAATCCATTTTCCTCCAGTATTTTACACGCTTTGGCACTTCGTTTCCCACTTCTGCACATCACTATGATCTCTTTACTCTTATCAATTTCTTGAGTTCTATTTCCTATATCATCAACGGGAATAAGTACTGAATCATCCGTATCTACACTTGATATATGTGCTTCAAATGATTCTCGTACATCTAATAACAAGAAAGGTTCTTTTGAATCAATTTTCTTTTTTAGCTCTTCAACTGTAATTTCTTTCATTCTATCATTCGTTATGTGTAACGGTCTAATTTAAATTGTCTGCCTAAATATAAATTTTTAGCCTCTTCATCTTCTGCCAACTCCTCCGTCGTTCCCTCCCGAAGAATTTTACCCTCAAACATGAGATAAGCTCTGTCAGTAATCGCCAATGTTTCATGCACATTATGGTCTGTAATAAAAATACCAATATTTCTATTTTTTAAATCAGCTACAATTTGCTGAATGTCTTCAACTGCAATGGGATCGACTCCGGCAAAAGGTTCATCCAGTAGAATAAATTTAGGGTCTGTTACCAATGCACGGGCAATTTCAGTTCTCCTTCTCTCCCCTCCCGACAAACTGTATCCCTTATTATTAACAACTTTCTCTAACCCAAACTCTTCAATGAGTTGATCCACTCTTTCATTAATCTGTTTTTTGGGCATTGATAAAAATTCGAGAACTGCGGCGAGATTTTGCCTTACGGTTAGATTTCGAAATACACTCGGTTCCTGAGACAGATAACCGATTCCCATTCGCGCTCTCTGATACATCGGTTTTTTTGTGATATTTATATCATTTAAAAAAACGCTGCCTGAATTGGGAAGAATAATTCCGGTGAACATATAAAATGTTGTGGTTTTCCCGGCGCCATTTGGACCCAATAGACCAACTATTTCCCCCTGCTGAACATGGATGGAGACTTTATCTACAACCCTGCGGTTTCGATAGCTCTTTACCAGTTCATGGCTATACAATTTTAATGATGGCTGTTCAGGAGTACTCATAAATTGGATGCAAAGTTATCGAATAAATTAAACTAGTTGCAATTGATTGAATACAGATTCAAAGAATGTGATTCCATCTTCTGAACCCAATATAGACTCCATGGCTCGTTCAGGGTGAGGCATCATTCCTAAAACATTTCCCTTTTTATTTGTGATACCGGCTATAGAATAAACAGATCCATTAAAATTAGACTCCGGGGTAATTTCGCCTTGTTCATTGCAATATCTGAAGGCAATCTGATCGTTATCCTGAAGCTGTTTTAAGCCGTCAGATTCTATAAAATAGTTGCCCTCTCCATGTGATACCGGGACTTTCAGGATAGATCCGGGATCCAGGCCTTTTGTGAAAACGGATGAGTTGTTTTCCGTTCGAATGTGAACATTTTTGCAAACAAATCGAAGTTTTTCATTATGCAACATCGCTCCCGGAAGAAGATTCGCCTCCAAAAGAATCTGGAACCCGTTACAAATGCCCAAAACCGGATTCCCACTCTTAACATAATCTTGAACGGCTTTCATAATGGGTGAAAACCTTGCAATCGCACCGGATCGAAGATAATCACCATACGAAAAACCGCCCGGAATAATCAATAAATCTATATCGCTTACATCACTGTCTTTATGCCACAGAAATGTTGTTTCAATATTCATTACATGCTTCATGGCATGATAGGCATCATGATCACAATTAGAACCCGGAAAGACGATTACTCCTATTTTTTTCGACACGTTTTACCCTTTTATTTCGGTGACAAGTTGTATTTCCTGTAAAACTGAATTTATTTTTAAACACTCTTCAAAATTTCCTTCATAAACGATCGCTTTTCCATCAAAATGCACTTTAAACGTAAGTTCTTCAGCTTTCGAAAGACCACAGCCTAACGCCTTTAACAGTTGATTGATCACTTCATCAAATGTGTGTATATCGTCATCGTATAGAATTAACTTCCATGGATTATCTACCTCTTCCTCCTCTTCCGTCTGAACCAGAACTTCAACTTCCGGTTTGATTTTTGGTTTTTGAGGTGTTGAGAAGATGGTTCGATATTGCTTCAGAAAGAACATTTCAACACGATTAAATGGATTCAATCGTAATCTGATAATCCTCCATCACTTCATTAGAAAGTAATTCAGTACAAGCCGTTTGTGCTAACTTATGTGCTTCTGCTTCAGTTGAAGCATCTATTTTAATTTCAATAAACTTACCGATTCTGATATCATCAATTTTTTTAAGACCCAAATTCTGAAGTGCCTGATAAGCGGCTTTTCCCTTGGGATCAAGGATTGATTTTCTGAGTGTTATATTAACTTTTGCTTTATACATACGATTGATCAATTATTTTGAAGCTATAAGTTAACGGTTCTGTCTGTTAGCTGCTACCTTCTGTAGAACTTGATTTAAAAGTTGTTCTTCTGTTGACTCACCGGCATTCAGCTGATGAATAAATGGCCATCTTCTAAACCAGGTGATCTGCCTCTTGGCATATCTTCGTGTAGCTGTTTTGATATCTTTTACCATTTGATCATTAGGTAACTCTCCATCGATAAAAGAGATCGCCTCCCTGTATCCAACAGTCTGTAACGCCTGAATATTTCTGTCATAACCTTTATCCAAAATCATCCTCACTTCAGCCAGCAAACCCTTCTCAATCATCTGCTCTGTTCTGTCTGAAATTCGCTTATGAAGTTCTATTCTGGGACGATCAATAATAAACACCAAAAGATCTTGTGGAAGTTGAATCTTGTCATTACTGTGAAAACTGCTAAACGGCCTCCCGGTTTGTCTCCAGACATCCAATGCCCTGATGATCCTCTGCCTGTTAAATCCGTCCATTTTATTTGCATATTCAGGGTCTTTAAGCTGAAGCTCGTTAAATAGATACTCAATTCCTTTTTTTTCCGCAATTTCTTCTAATTCATGAACATTATCGGAATTAGAAGTAGGTATCTTATCTAATGGTTTGATAATGGATTGAAGATGTAGTGTACTGCCTCCGCAATAAATTACGGTTTTATCCTTTGATTGGATCTCTTCAGTGTATTTGTCGGCCCGATTCTTAAAAGCAGCTACGGAATCCTTTTCTTTCAAATCAAGAATGGAGATATTGTGATGCGGAATTTTATCAAGCTCATTTTTTGAAGGTTTTGCTGTACCAATATCCAGATATCGATAAGATTGTCTGGAATCAACGGATATGATTTCACCTGATAAATGTTCAGCCAGCTTTATGGAAAGCGCTGTTTTACCGGAAGCTGTTGGCCCGGCAATCATTATTCTTTTCATATTTTAAACCAAATCTTTAATCAACATCGTACTATTGAATTTGTTTACATGAGTACTAATGAAGTACACAATCAGATTTTTCAAGGGTATGTATCAAATTTCTGCTTTGGAGTAACTCAATGGCTTTGTTGATATCATCTTTGAAATAATGATCTTCAGTGGCATGTGGGATCGACTCTCGAACTAATTGGTGAACGATTTCAACACCTCGACCCGGCTTCAGGGGTTTTCTAAAATCAAGTGCCTGTGCAGATGTAAAGAGCTCTATCGCCAATACGGTTTCAACATTTTCTAACACTTTAAGCAAGTGCAACGCACTTATGCTACCCATACTGACATGATCTTCTTGCCCCAAACTTGTTGGAATGGAATCTATAGAGGATGGATGACACAAAACCTTATTTTCGGACACAAGCGCGGCCGCTGTATATTGTGGGATCATAAATCCTGAATTTATACCCGTTTCCTGCATTAATAGTTGAGGTAATCCATCATACCCTTCCAATAAGAGGTAGGTTCTGCGTTCAGAGATACTTGCTAATTCAGCGAGTGCCAATTTAGCGAAATCAAGTGATAAAGCAAGTGGCTGCCCATGAAAATTGCCCCCACTTAAAATATCTCCATCCTGAAATACAAGTGGATTATCAGTAACGGAGTTCATTTCCGTTTCAATGACAGATATAACATGCCTTAATGCATCCCGACTCGCACCATGTACCTGTGGGACACATCTGAGAGAATAGGGATCTTGTACTTTCCCACAATTTCTATGTGATTCCAGTATTTCACTATCGATCAGTAGTTGCCGAATATTGTCAGCAACTTCAATCTGTCCGGAGTGAGGTCGTATATTGTGAATTCTTGAATCAAAAGGGGTGAGGCTGCCTTGGAGAGCTTCCAGACTCATTGCGGAAATGATATCAGCCGTTTTAAGCAGAGAGAGAGATTTCTCAAGTATATACGCTCCATAAGCGCACATCAATTGAGTACCGTTGATAAGGGATAGCCCATCTTTCGGCTGAAGTTCAATTGGCTCAAGGCTCATTGAATTTAGCACTTCTGCGGCGTCAATAACCTCTCTGCCATTGGGAGCCCAAAACTCACCCAATCCTAAAAGGGGGAGCGACATGTGAGCCAATGGTGCAAGATCACCGGATGCACCTACACTTCCTTTTTCAGGGATTACAGGGATCAGATCTTTCTCCAGAAAAAGGAGAAGCCGATCCAGGGTTTGGGTTGATATTCCGGAGTACCCGAGGCTAAGTGAGTGAACTTTAAGTTCTAAGATTAAACGGGAAATGTCTTTAGGAATCATATTCCCTACTCCAACGGCATGTGACAGAATTAGATTTTTTTGAAGACGAATCAGATCATCACCCATTATCCGCTTATTTGCCAAAGCTCCGAAACCGGTATTGATCCCGTAATAGGTTTTGCCATCATGCAGTGCATTTTCAACAATGCTTCTAGAAGCTTGTACGGCAGATGGATCTTCTCTTAACGATTGGCAACTGTTTTTAAGATCCTGATATAGGGTTTCTACTTTTACAAAATGTTGATTCATGGTAGTCTATTTATTCGATTCTATAAATGTACAAAAAGAGGAAGAGATACTCAGTCGTAAAAGGGTTGAGGATCTTTTTAATCAAAACTGCTGTTCTTATTACTCAAATTCAACATATAACCTTATATTTCCAGCTTAGCAGCGTTTTATAATGATAATTAAAAAAGACAGAGAATCGGATTATGGCGAATATAAATAAAATAAAAGGTGTGATTGGAATTTTAACAGGGGGAGGTGATGTGCCCGGATTGAATCCTGCTATACGTGGTGTTACCATTCGCGCTATTAATGAAGGATATAAGGTAATAGGTATTCGAAGAGGCTGGGGAGGCATGATTGATATCGTTCGAGACAAGAATGCAGACAACAGAGAAAATTTCTTTGAACTGACCGAAGAAGTCGTGAATCGAGCCGCCAGAACGGGTGGGACGTTTCTGCACAGCTCACGCACAAATCCCAGTAAAGTGAGTAAAAAGGATTTACCTGCTCAATACAAAGATAAATACAGTGATGACATTAATGATTTAACGGAGGAGGTCCTGAAAAACCTCGACTTTTTGGGTATTGATGCAATGATCCCAATAGGGGGAGATGATACACTCAGCTACGGTGTAAGGCTTCATCAAGAGGGGTTTAAAGTTGTTGCCATACCGAAAACGATGGATAATGATGTACCCGGAACAGATTACTGTATCGGTTTCAGTACCTGTATTTCTCGAACTATTCAACTGGCCAACGATCTGCGAACACCGGCCGGTTCACATGAACGGTTTTTGGTTATGGAAGTATTTGGCCGCTATGCCGGTTTTACAGCGATGTTACCTACTCTTGCCGGTGCATCTGACAGATGCTTAATTCCGGAGTCCAAATTTGATCTGGATCATCTCACGCAAATTATGGTGGAGGACCGAAATAGCAGTTCAAGCAAATATTCTTCAGTTATGATTTCTGAAGGTGCCATGATTGAGGGCCGTGAAATGGTATACGAGGGCGAAGAAGCAGATGCTTATGGTCATAAAAAGTTAGGCGGTATTGGTGATATTGTATCAACGGAGATTAAAAAACGCTCTGCGAAGTATAATAATGGTAGAGAGATCGGTGTTATCAATCAGAAACTCGGATACACCATACGAGGTGGTAATCCGGATGCAATCGATAGTATTGCTCCTATGGCTTTCGGGAACATAGCTTTGGATCATGTGCTTCGGAAAGAGTTTGGTAAACTGGTTGTACTCAATAATGGAGCCTATGGAAGTACAGATATTGAAGTTGTGACCAGTATGTCAAAAGTTGTCGATATTGATAAATACTACAATCAGGAGAGACTCAGACCATTTTACAATGTATTTGAAGGTCAGCCCCTCTTTATCATGGCAAGTAGCCTAACTAATAAATAATATCCTGATCCAATACGGGAGTAACGTGATTTGAGCGGTGCTTATTTAAAAAATAGGCACCGCTTTTTTTATTTTCTGAATTTACATGTGAGATAAGAAGGGAGGATTACACTTGAATATTAATGTTTAAAAAATGAGTCTTTATCCATTATCCCAATCAGATATTGATAAAAAAGTAGTAAGCCAATGTGATCGCTACTCCCACTTTTAAACCGGTAGCTATCAGGAATCCAACAAAAGATCCTAATGCTGAACGAAGTGCAGAATCTGTTTTTTTACCTGCGATCAATTCACCAACAAAGGCTCCGATAACCGGGCCGATCAGAATTCCGGCCGGCGGAAAGAAGAAAAGTCCCAGTACACCACCCAAAAAAGCCCCATAAATACCGGTTTTACTGCCTCCGGTTCGTCGGGCTCCCTCTGCCGGTAAAAATGAGTCGAGAGTTGTTGCGATTGCAACCGCCAATCCCCACATAATCAAAAAAAGCCAGGAAAAGTGACTATCGTATGTGAAATGAAGGATTAAGATTCCAATGTAACTCAATGGTGTGCCGGGTAGAATAGGGACAAATGCGCCGATGATTCCGGCTACCATAAATAGTGCAGCTATAATGATTAAAATGGTTTCCATACGGCAGTAAAATAAAGCGGAGTTAAAGAGAGAAATTGTAATCGTTAACGTACTGAATGATAATCGTTTCAATCTTACGGAACCGATTCATTTTTGATTCAATCCGCGAGCTACTTTTTTTTTGTTAAAAAATCAAAAATATTAACCGGATAAGGTCAATCTGTATACTCTCTATATCATAAATAACGATGTGCCTGGCTCAGGAAAAGCAAGGGATAAATTCAATTTGTCTTGCTGTATATCCAAAGTTAATCCTCTGAGACAGTAAATATCTCAGTTTTTGAGAAGGGGATTCCGGTTTCTGTAATCCCTTCTAAGACAATTCGATAGTTGGATGGAATATCATTTGTCCAGAATCGAATCGTATGCCCGTTTTCAGATATTTCCAAACGATCTTCCCAGTGCAGCGTGATCCGGCTATCTTCTTGTTCCAGATCTAATGGAACATTGAACCCGTATCTGGGAGAATAGAATTGTGAAGGAGGTTGAAAACCCTGAACATACGATGTGATCAACCCTCTTGTATCACTAGCCTGAACCCCGCCACCACTTCGGGTTCGTACCATTAAGACACCGCCTGCGCCTCTTGCGCCAAAAAAACCGAGTTCAGAAGATCTTCTGAATACATTTATGGTCTGAATATCCATAGAACTCATCGTGAGTAAAGTACTGAAATCGGTCTCGATATCGTCAACAATGATGATGGGGGATGGTAAAGGGCCGGAGATTCTTGCGGTACCGGTACGAATGGTTAGGCCCGTCTGTTGGTTTGCACTCACACCCGACAACTGATTGATTGCAATAAGAAGCGGCAGATCAGCAAGTTCCGGTCTTTCATCAAAATCAAACCGCTGACCCGGCCGATCGGCAAATCTCAAGTCCCTTTCAGACTGATCATCCGTATCCTCTCTTTCGGCTTCAACAGTGATCTCATCCAGTTCACCGAACATCTGAGCATCAACAAAACGCTCTATGTCTGATTGAACAGCAATAACCCGCTCGTTTAATGATGGAAACAGATCATCCGGACTCTCTTCTCTATTATACAACAATAAATTCCTGATTTGTTGCTGAACAGGATAATTGGAACTGCCAAGATGGTCGAACTGATTGTCAATTTCAATGGAAACCCGGTCACTGCCGGAAGATGTATTTGCCCTAATTGTAACCAGTTCAGCACCGTCAATTTGAAGATCAGTGAGCCTGAACTTTCCATTTTCATCTGTGGTTATAAGATCCATTTCACGATGCTCACTTCCCAGTGAAAAGAGTACAGAAGCATCGGCAAAAGGACGGTTTCGAATGAGACTGGTCACGCTGCCCGACATGGTGAACCCTTTTTCAGGTAGTGTAAACGAATTAACCCAATCCGGGTCCATAATTCGTTCATAATCATACGCCCGCCATCCCTGAGTAAGCATGAGCAGATCCAGATAGTCGCGTGCCTTTTCATGATCACTGAAATAAAAGCCGGGATTTTCAACATATCCATGGATTTCAGTTTGAAGATTGAGCCAATTGTAAATATTGGTACCTTCATTCTGATTCCTCACTATTTGATCGTCGTATAGGGTCATACTTGCATCGGCTGCAACGGCCTGACCATTATAATCCTCGATTTCAATGTACATCTCTGTTTCATTTCTGAAACCGGGTGATTCATTATTTATTGCAAGATCAATTTGCACCTCTTCCATCGGGTTGATGTTGTAGAAGAGTCTTTCGGCAGCAGGCTGCCCTTGCGGATTCAGAAGTGTGAAGTGTACGATCCCTCCTGCAAACTGGTTTGTGGGTAAAGTCAGTTCCCCAATCCCATTCTCTATAAGTACTAAAGAAGCATAAAAAACCTCACCCCGAACATGCGCAAATAAGAGCAGGGGTACATCATCTGTGATCCCTCCTGTACGAACATTGATTTCAATAAAATCACTGATTTGAGAGAGATTGATGACATACCCGGCCGGTTGTACATCAGGAAGATCAAAACGAATACCATCTGCCATTGCATAATACGTTTCATCAGGATTCGGAGTAAAATCAATTACACCCATTCCTAAATGTTCTGATGTAAATGGTGTCTGTTCATCTCCGAACCTATCATAAATCGTTCCTGTGACGTCCCTTCCCAACCCGTCAGGACCTACAGCCTTAAATGCAATACGAGTAGGGATATCGCCAATTAAATGCCCACTTTCCGGTAAAAATTGCAGGTCAAATAAGTCCGTCTCCGTGATATCAGGCTGAAGTTCTTCAGTATCAGTATAAATCATCAACTGCTTTTTGAATACATAGGAATCTCCAAAATTTTTACCCCAGGCCGTGTAAGCAGTCAGTAGATATGTACCGGATTCATTGATATTGGTGTCTATTTCAATACTGCCTGAACCCCGACCCTCTTCCAGTTCGATAACAATCCGTTCGAGTAAACTTCCATCCGGTTGTAATAATTCAACATATAGAACGGTGCTTAGTGATGAGGGGAAGTGGCGGCTTCCGGCGACAGAATAAGCTGAGAGCCAGATTCTGTCGCCGCTAAAATACCAGTCCCGGTCTGAGTGCAAATAGACACGTTCTCTTGGGAGTTCTTCCTGCAAACCATTAAAAGTCTGAACAAATTGAACGGATTCCTGATGATTTTGTGCGAATAGAACGCTCCCTACTGAACCGAAAATTGTAAAAAAAGAGACCGTTAAGAATAATTTACAAACAGATCGAGCACTTTTGAATAATGACATAATCTTGATTTTATTGGAAAATGAATGAATAGGATTGCTACTAAGATAGTAATAACCAATTTAAATTCAACCTTCCATAGCATATTGATGTGAGTCAATCCATTTTATATTGAAGATGTTTTCAATGATATGAGAAGTTGTATTAAAACTGAAGGTGGAAAATAATATCTTGCCAAAGTGTAATTACTGATAGAAATAGCCGGAATCATATCGTGTAAGGAGTGGGATTTTTTATTTGATTCATTCAATGAATGAGATTCAAGAATTTCTAATCAATATGATGACAACTATTTGATATTATAACCGTTAAACCTTGGTAGCATAACGATAATAGGTTACTTTTTGAGTTCAGAAATGGTTCTCTCTTTCCAAAAGATATAATGACGTTTAAAGTTAATAATTACAAACGGTACAACATTAATTATACAGTGGGTTCATACTCAGGTTATCTCGGCATCACTGTGTTCATCTTGCTTATCTGTATGATGGTTACCGATAGTCAAGCTCAAGTATCAGAAGATTCAACAAGGATAGAGAGAGAGGGACCCGGGCAGCCTGAAGTGATTCGGCACAACACTTATTTGGATACCCCATATCAAACAGGAATGTTGGAATCAAATATGAGTCGATACCGGATCAATGATTATGACAGTAATTATAACTTCTTTCGTCGATTGCGTTATCAGAGTGTAGAAGATTTTATGCTCAGTAAGGAGGAGAAGTTCAACCCATATGGGCCTGAATGGGAAAGGATGATGAATGAAAATCTAATGGCTATTTTGGAGGCTACATTCAAAGAGAAGAGTGATTTTTTCAAGCTATTATCCAGAATTGCCCCTTTTCTTGGCTTTAGTTTTTATGAGCCTTATGAAGTTCCAGTGGTCCCCCGAATGGAAGATCCGGATGTTACGCCCAGGCAACCGTAGAAAAAAAACGAAATGGATTGGGAAATTATCATCAACCTTCCTGATCAACATACTCATCTCTTCCGGCTCCCAATCCTGACCACAATTTTATGAGAGCGATAATAAAAAGGAATCCGATAGGGAACATCCAATTATCGAACCAGTCAAATATAGCGCCAAAAAGTACGGGTCCGGTTGCCGCTA
>Ga0222632_1000380_pt1 | contig 24918 bp, 49 predicted proteins | sample AntAcemetageno46_FD_179828 | JGI IMG/M metagenome (GOLD analysis project Ga0222632, IMG submission 179828) | Saline water microbial communities from Ace Lake, Antarctica - #46 | ecosystem: Environmental > Aquatic > Non-marine Saline and Alkaline > Saline | place: Antarctica: Ace Lake | collected...
GGCAATAACAACAATAAATAAAAGAGCATATGATTATTTATTAATTCAAGACCAAATGGATATGCAATACAAAGACTTACTGAATGGTACTACTACTTGGAAAGACACAGTAGCTAAAGTTAAATTATATAATCCTAAAACATAATGTGCAAATGTAATGGTAAATGTATTTGTGGTAAATGAAATACCTTATAATTTTATTACTATTAGTATCTTGCACATTTAAATATGCAGATGCAGCAGATACTAATACTGTAAGTTCAACAGTAGTTACTAATTCAACACCACCAACAGCAAATTCACCTGCATTAAATATTGTTAATTCTGATATATGTAAAACAGGAGTAAGTGGTGCAGTTCAAACACAAGTATTAGGTTTTAGTTCAGGCATTACAATCAAAGATGAAAATTGTGAGATTATTAAGTTATCAAGACAGCTTTATGCTATGGGTATGAAAGTTGCAGCAGTTAGTTTATTATCTAGTGACTATCGTGTTTTTGATAGTATGTGGGCAAGTGGGACTTTTCCGCCAAGTCCATTAACTTCTTCCATAGGTTTAGACGCAAAAACAGAATGGGAAAATAACCCTGAATTAATTCCTGAAGGTAGTATGGTTAAAGTTAGGTTATTAAAAGAAAATGAGCCTGTTGTTATAGAAAAAAAAGAGGTAAAGCATAATGATATTAAAAAATTTGTATTTAGTGGTATTGCTCTTTTGCTTCTACTCTAATCTAAATGCTGAATGTACTACTGAAACTTTAGGTCTTTGTACTGAAGGCACTACAACTGAAATTACCAATACTGAAATTATAGAAACTATCATATTGAATACTGATAGTGGTGATTTATTAGATGGCGATAATGGATTTGTAACCACTACCAAAGAAGGTGATATGGATTCAGATTGGGGGGGGATTGGGAGTGCTTCAATACCTACCGGTACTTATTGTAATGAATTAGGTACAGATAGATGTGCAGAAATTACAGATAGTACTCTAACAACCTTTTATCAAGAAGTAGATATATCATCATTAGATATTAATTATGGTGGTGAAACTCAATATATAATTGAAGTAGATAAACAAGATGCACAAGACAGTATCTATATAAAAATTACAGGTAAGAATGGAAATGAACAAGTATTTACAGGAACTGATATCTTATCTGCAACTGGAGCTACCACAGGCTATCAGTCATATACAAGTGGATTTGATTTCAGTGGTGTTTTAAATACTATTACAATCGAGATAGGTGGAAAAGATATTAATTTAGCTGTTGGAGTTTTGTTTGATGATGTTCAAATTAATGTTTTCTATAATGTAGTTAATACAATTATTTCTCAACAGATAAAAGATTTAGAAGAATTTTTAGTATTAGAATTTAATCAAGAAAGTAATGATGTAGCTGAATTAATATTTGCATCAAATGAAGTTAATGATGATTTTAATGATTTTACTTTAGAGCCTATAAATGAGCCTATGAATGATTTAACTATTGAAGCAATAGAAATGGAATTAGATTTGTCCGATATAGAGAGTATAGAGGTAGAAGAAGTAAAAGCTGAAACCGAAAATATAGAAGAGGTCGAACTTGAACAAGCTACTGAAGAAATAAAACAAACCAACGAAACAGAACAAGAAGAAGTCCAAGAGTTTGATGAGAATGAAATAGATGAAACTACAGAAATAAAAACACAAAAGGAAAAAGACACAGAAGATAAGAAAGAGCCTGAAGAAGAAACCAAAGAACAACCTAGTAAAATTGTTAATCAAAAACAAAAAGCTGCCAATAAGATTGTCAATAAAATGGGTGACAAAGGAAAATATGAAACGAATAATCAAACTAGAACTCTCATTGTAATGCAAATCTTAGGTAATACTAAAGACTTTTTTAATGTAACTTCAATCATACAAGATAAGCAAGGTTTTTTTAATAATAGTTATTTACCTGACACTACTATTAGTGATAATAATATGGCATCTTATTTATTATTTGGTGGTAGTGAGTATAAACATAACGAATTTATTAATAGCCAATATACGAGGTAATTATGGCAGAGTTAGAATTTGCAGGATTAAAGGTTAAGGGTGGAAAGATATTTGCTATTCTTATCGCTATATCTACTTTTATCGGTGGTTTGTATGGTTCTTTTGAGGTTTATCAAAGATATTTATCTATGGAAAAAAAAATCAATAACTTTGTAAGTCCTGACCTAAGTGCTTATGATAGGCAAATAGCCGTTATTAATTCAGAATTATCAATGATATTAGATGAAGTAACCCTCATATCAGATGTAGCAAAAGATTTAAAAAATGATTTAAAAATTCAAATTCGTCAAATTGAGCAAGACAATAGACATATCACAACCATTGTGAATGATGTTGAAGATAGACAAAAGGCAGATAGCAGAGAAATTCAAGATGAATTAAAAGCTATTGAAAAAGCACTTGATATTAAGATACAGAAATCTTTATCCAATCCTTTAGCGAATATGAAATAATGCCTGATTTAACTAAATTAACCACCAATCAAAAGATAGAGGTATTAATTACTAAATTAACTGTCATGGAGTCAAAGCTAGACCATATTCATAAAGACCTTGAAAAAAATAAGCAAGATATAGAACAATTAAAGGCTAGAATGAACATGGGTACAGGTGGAATTAAAGCAGTTGCTTTGTTTGGTGGAATACTAATTGCAATAACTGTATTTGTTACAAAATTACTAGGTATTAAATGAATGTATTTCTTATTGTAGTATTTTGTTTACAACAACAAGACTTAGCATTAGATAAAACTTGTGTTACTAAAATACATAAAAACCCATATAGTACTATGGAAGAATGTATTATATCATTAAGAGAAGTAAATAAAGCATCTAGTGAAATTCCTAATTTACATACAACCGGATTTTGCACAACTAAAGATATACAAAACATTTAAAATAATTAATATATATTTGTATGAATAAACGAATATTGGTGATTTCGGATACTCACTTCCCATATCACCATCAAGATACTTTTGTCTTTCTTACTAAATTAAAAAAAATATATAAACCTGATACTGTCGTGCATATCGGTGACGAAATGGATTGGCACTCTGTTAATGTTTCTCATGTTATAAATCCTGACTTACCAAGTCCTGCTGATGAATTATTAATTGGTCGGTCTTTATGTGGACAGCTAGAAAAAATATTTCCTAAAATGGTTTTATTAGAAAGTAATCATGGCTCTATGATATTACGTAGAGCAATGGCTAAAGGAATGTCTAAATATTTTATTAAAGATTATAATGAAATACTAGATGTTAGTAGTGGTTGGAAATGGAAAGAAAAGCATATTATTGAAACAGATAAAGGTAGAATATTATTTGCTCATCAATTCTCAAAAAATATACTTAAAGCTGTTAAGGAAAATTCAATGAGTTGTGTGCAGGGACATTTCCACTGTTCTAGTGAGGTTTTATTTTCCTGTAATGATTTTCATTTAAATTGGGGAATGAGTGTAGGTTGTTTAGTAGATAAAAAATCTTTAGCTATGGCATATATGAAAGTCAATTTAGCAAAGCCTGTTCTTTCTTGTGGAGTTATAACTGAAGGTATTCCATATATTGTGCCAATGGTCTTGAATAACAATGGCAGTTGGGATAAAAATATTTATATATGAGAATAGTTAGAATAGGAAATAAGATAAGAGTGACTTGCACTAAAGATGAAATAGACAATTTTAATGAGAATTGTCATTTAGAAATACATATAGGATTATTAAAAGTATTGTTTAATGATATAACTAAAATTATTGCAGAGATGCTACCAAGTTTAAGGAGTAAAAAATGAATATAGTAAGATTGCGTAATTCTGTATCTTCTCATGAAGGGATTAGGTACGAAGCCTACGAAGATACGAAAGGTCTATGGACAACAGGCATAGGACACTTAATAAGACATGATGAGCAACATTTAATTACTAAAAAATTAACTAATGCTGATGTAGATGTTATTTTTACAACAGATTTAAATGTAGCTATTGATGATGCTAGAAAATTTATAACTGAGTCAGATATAAATGAACAGGCTTTTGAGGTAATTTGTGAATTATCATTTTGGCTTGGTTTACCAAAATTACTAATGTTTAAAAAGCTAAGAGAAGCATTAAGACAAAAAGATTACGATACAGCAGCTGATGAATTGCTTGATAGTAAATTAGGAAGAAGCGAAACAGAAGGAATAGTAAAAAGAATTAACGAATTATCAGAAAGAATGAGGAGTTCATAATGTCAACAGAAAAAGAATTAAAAAAAGAAATTAGAGATTTAAAAAAGATGAATGAGGAAAAAAACTTACAAATTAAATTCATGGAAGAAAGATTAGAGAATTGGTCAGAAAAGAATTTTTCTTTAAGAACAGGTATATTGAATATGACTGTAGATAAATTTATCAGTATGAAAAATAAAATATTAGAAGATGTGAAATCAAATGCTTGATAAATTATTAGGTGGTGGATTAGTCGGTAGTGTAGGTAAAATTTTAGATGAATTACATACATCTGATGAAGAAAAAGCAAATGCTAAAATTAAACTTCAAGAATTAGAAAACCAATTAAATCTAAAACAAATGGATATTAATATTGCTGATGCGAAGTCAACCGCAACAGGTATTGGTGGTATCATGCAAAGGTCTTGGAGACCACTTATAGGAATGTCTTGTGCGTTAGCTATATTTTGGGAATTTGTTTTAAAGCAATTCTTAATGTTTATTATTGCTATATTTGAGATTGAAACTTTACCATTGCCAAGCCTTGACATGAGTGTTTTAATGCCGCTTGTTGTTTCTTTATTAGGAATGGCAGGTTTGCGTTCTTTCGATAAAATTCGTGGAACAGCATTAAAGTAGAAAGGACTATAAGATGATATTTTGGTTAAAAAAAAGATGGTTTAAGATTGCAGATGTGATTGAAGATTATTGGTCATGGAGTAATCTAGTAAAACTATGTATAGCAATACTTGCTTTATGGTTTTTACATAACCTACTACACTAAGTGATTGTCTATCTAAAATTCCTTGACCACTCATCAGGTTCTAACTCATGGCTGACAAAAGAAGAATTTAAACAAGAATGTATTATAGAAGAATGTGAAGTGGTCGGATTTTTAGAGTTTGAAGATGATAAAGCATATTACCTATCAACTATGAGAAGTAGCACCGATTTAGGGTCAGGTCATACAATACTCAAATCTTGTGTAACTTATGTCAAAAAATACCCAAAAAAACCTGTTTTAAAGCCTATACAGACCTCATTTAAATAATTTACGATAAATCCCACTAGGTAATTCAAAATAGATTAGTGCAGGGAGAAAACTACACTAATCAATGGAGGAGAACTGTTCAAAAAGAACTAACTCATAGTTATATAAAAAACCTTGATTTACAATGAATATAAATAAAATATAAAATAATTATTTTTTCTATTGCAAAAGTAGTAAAAAAGTCTAAATTAAAATCATTAACAAGGAGAACAAAAAAATGAGAGATACAAAAATTAAACAAAATGGTGGTAACGGAAGATATATGGTTTTTTTACTACAATTAGATGTAGTACATGGTGACCTTATTGAAACAGTTATTGACATGAAAGATTTTAAACAAAAATCAAGAGCAGAAAATTATAAAAGAAAAATAGATATTGAGATTACATACGACAGAAATGTTAAAATGGAAATTCAAGCAACATTTGAAAATTCAAAGGCAGTTCAATAATGAACGGAGCAGATTTATTTTTAATCATTGGTTGTGGCTACCTGATTTATTTTGGGTGGTTACAATACAAGCAAGAAAAAGCAGCAAGTAGAACTATTAACATTACACATTATAAGGAGAATAAATAATGGGAAAGAATAGCTATATATTAAAAGTTCTTTATGAGAAGCAGCAAAAGAAAAAAGCTAAAGAGATTAAAAGAATTAGTAAAATATTAAACAACGAATATTTTAGTAATAAAAAAGGAAAGGAGATAGAAAATGCAAGACAATTTAAAGGCTAAGATAATAAATTTTGGCAAACCTAAAAATCGTAAAATAACTACAGTTAATATTTATGATGAAACACTAAAACAAATAAATAATTATTTGGATAAGTCTGATTATAGGATTAGCAAACCTGATTTTATTCAGTTAATATTAAACGAAGTATTAAGCACAAGAAAATAAGGAGAAAACTATGGAGAAAGAACTAGAAAAAAACGAACAGATATGTGGATTGTGTTTTGGTAATCATTATATTATTATAAAAAATTCTGATTATGTAGAACAATGTCCTGACTGTACGATACAAGAGCCAAACTTAGAGGTAAATAATAATGAAAAAAGAACATAAACCATTTGAATTTATTATTGAGAAATTGTTAGACCCAACAAGAAGAGGTTGGACTCAATTCCCATTACCTGCTATGACTATACAAGAGGAACTAAGGAGAACTAATGAGAAAAGTAACAATACTATTAATAATATATCTTCTAATGTCTTGCAGTTATCAACCAAGAATTGATTCATCAGGGCGTAGTGGTACATTTGAAAAATCCAAAGCTGAAGAAATTACTAACGACCTTCAGCATTGTGAAAAACTTGCAAAAGAAAATTCAAATCTTTTGTTGGAGACACCAAAGTATGTTTACAACTATTACTTCAGAGCATACTTTTTATATCTGTTACCTGAAAGAGAACTTACATATCCTGCTGTATATCGTAAGTGCATGGAAAACAGAGGACACAGCGTAATTAAATAGGAGAACTAAATGAATGAACGAAACGATTACTTAATAATAGCTTTAGAAAAAGCTAGAAAAGAATTTAAGGAACTTAAAAAGTCAGGTAAAAACAATTTCTTTAAAACAGGAAATGGTAAGCCTCACGAATACAGTACCTTAAACGATATCTTCACTTCATGCAGGGAAGCATTAATGAATAATGATTTAAATATTATTTATAATGTTACTTATGAAGATGGAATGAATTTTTTGATTACTAAACTTAATCACTTACCAAGTGGTCAAAAAGAAATATCAAAATCAATCTTAGGAAACTCAACAATGACAAGCCAAGCTATGGGGTCTGCAATTACTTATATGCGTAGATACCATATTCAAGCTATGTTAAATCTTGAAGGCGATTTTGAAGATGATGGAAATGCAGCATCAGTAAAACCTGCACCAACACAACCGACCAATAATGGTCAACAACAAACCAAAGGAGGTTTATAATGACTTGGTTAAGTCTATTTAAAAACGAAAGAAAACAAGACGGAGATAATTTACCACTTTACTCAAACTCTAAGATGAGTTTTGATGAAACTATTATTTTAGAAAAAGGTAAATTTTATGAAATGGCTTTGTGGAAGAAAACACAAACTAAAGATGGAAATCCTACAGACCAAGTTTCTATAAAGATTTCTGATAGTGATTATTGGAACAGCAAAGCTGAAGTTACGGCAGAGCCTACTAATGAGACAGAACCAACACAACCTAAAAGCCGAGATGATATCCCATTCTAAAATCATCAAGGATAAGAAATTTCTTATGTGGGTATGCGAGTTACCTTGCTACCCATGTGAGATAGAGGGTGTTAGCAATTATCACATGATAGTTGCACACCATTTGCAGGGAAGAAATCGTATAGGTATGGGTTTAAGACATGACCCTAATTCTATTCCAATATGCGATTTTCATCACAGACAAATTCACGAGAAAATGGGTGAGAGAAACTTTTGGGATAAAATAGGTGTTGAACCTATACATTACGCAAACGAACTTTATGAACAATACAAGGAGAGAAATAATGGATAAAAAGAACTTCGAAAAATGGGGAATGGAAAGAATGAGTTATAGTAGATTAAATTCATTTAAGAATTACCCCTGTCAATTTATTATTAATAAAATCTATGGCATAGATACTGGCACAAATCCTGCAATGATTACTGGCAATATCGTAGAGGAAATGCTGCATAACTTTATGAAGGGTGAAGAACTACCTTTAAAAACCCATTTAGACGAGTTTGCAGAGCGATTAGCAGACTTTCATGACCAAGAACAGGTGGTAAAATATTTAGAGTTAATACCTCAATTTTTCTCTCAATGTAAGCCACTATTTGAGAAGATGGGTAATTATAAGCTACATTCTTATCAAGAAGAGCTACATACAGAAATATTAGGTATTAAATTTATAGGTTATTCTGATTTTGTATTTTCTGTAGTTAATGATGAAGGTGAAGAACAGCTTTTAGTCTATGACTTAAAGACTAAAGGTAGAATGGCAATCAATCATTCCGACAAGCTGCAACAATGGGTATACAAAAAAGCACTAGAAGAAAAGTACAATAAAAAGGTGATTTGTAATCTCTTCATTGTCACTCCAAAAAAGCACCATTTCGAGGAAATTGTTTTTGAAGATGCTCATAAGATTGAGATACATAACATTTTAAAAGGCATGAATAAAGCATTTGAGTTATGCAATGATAAAAAAGACTTTGCTTATCTTTATCAACCTGACACAAGCAGCTTTATTTGGAATAGTCCTAATATGCTTAAAGCAAGAAAAGAGATTTGGGGTGTATAACGATAACAATAAATTTGATATTGACTTAGCTTATGGTCAGGTCAAAGAAAAGGAATTAGCTAAAATCTTATTTGAAAAAAAGATTGAGGTTAAGTCTGATAAACTATGGAAGAAAACAGGTAATATTGCTGTTGAGTTTAAATGTAATGGAAAGCCATCAGGTATATCGGTTAGTGAAGCTGAATTTTATGCTTTTATTCTTGATGATAACAATACTATTAATTCTATAATTATATTACCTACATGCAGGTTAAAAGATATTGCTAGAAAGCACAAAAAAAATAGAGTGTTTGGTGGTGATAATAATTTAGCTGAAATGATATTAATTCCAATTAATGAATTATTAAAACATAATTAACAACAAAAAGGAGAATACTATGCTTAACAAACAAAAAAAATACGAAAACGCAATTATTATAAATGACTCTGCACACATAGACAGAATAATTAAAAAGCCAAGAGAAGGTAAGATTTATATTTACCATCAAGGTTTTGTGGCTAGAGATAGAGGCACAGACCATAGAGGACTACATGGTTTTGCAAGGCAAATTCTTTATTATGCAGAAAGAAATCAAGTTGACCTTTATCAAAATAAACTTAGTAAAGATGAATACACTTACCTTTTAGTCAGATAATTTAATGGTTAATAAGAAAAGCTCTAAAAAGCCTGACCCAAATACTTTAATGGAATGTATGAAATGTAAAAGAACTTATACATTACATATGATGTTACAGATTTATAGTTGGTTAGACGATTATAAATGTATTAGATGTTATAACAAAGGAGAACTAAAAAATGACTACTATGCCAAAAATGAACTTATGGATTGATGCTTTCAATTCAGATACTTGCTTTTTAACTAATGATGAATTAGGGATTTATTTTAGATTAATATTTTATGCTTGGTCTAAAGAAGGATATTTGCCTGATGATAAAGAATTTATTCAAACTTTATGTCGTGATGCACAAAAGCCAAATAATGATAAGATAGATAAGATATTAAAATTATATTGGACTTATGATGGCTCTGATTGGAACAAGGGTTGGTATCAAAAAAGACTAAGGGAAGAATATATAAGAGCAGTCAATACAACTAATCAAAATAAACTTAATGGTTCTAGAGGTGGTCAAGTTACTGCACAGCGAACGCTAAGCGAACGCTCTAGCGAAACTGTAGCCTCTATATCTATATCTAAGTCTACATCTATATCTAATAATAAAGTATATACCTCTGAATTTAATATATTTTGGGAACTAGTAACCAATAAGGTCAGTAAAGGTCAGGCTTTAAAGAATTATAGTAAGATAGATAAAGATTGGTTAGAAAAACCTAAGGAACTAGCTAAATATTATAATGAATACTATGACTCTATTACTGAAAAGAAATATGCTAAACAACCTGCATTTTGGTTATCGGCTGAAAAGTATTTAGATGAAAGACCTACAGAAATATCTATGGCAGATGAAGAAACTTTAAAGCTGCAAGGGTGGGTAAAATCTTTTAAAAATCCAACTAATTTTTCTAAAGAATATGCAAAAAAACATAAAGGATTTGTAGAAAAAATGGTGGAAAAAGGAATGATTACAGAAGAAGATGTAAAAAACCTTTATTTATAGGGGTTATTCTTGTATAAAATAAATATAAAAAAAAGGAGAACAACTAAAGAATTTTCCCTATAAAATTTTCTAGGTTTAATTCTTTTTAAGTGTTTATATAATTATACTTCACTTACAACTTTGAAGAGATTAAAACAAATTGCAAAGGAGACATATAATGACTAAAAAACCAAATTTATCAGAACAACTTATAGAAATACACAGAACATTACAAAAAACTTATGACTTAGGTTATAAGGCAGGATACAAAAAACAAAAAGAAGAAAAATTAAAGGAGAAAAAAAATAATGACTGAATACAAATTAAGTGAACAAGAGACAAAACAATTAAAAAACCAAGTAGAGTTATTTAACTCTTTATGTTTAGCTAGAGACCATATATCTAAAATGGCAGATGAAGGTTATACTAGTTCATTTGATAATAATGAAAGAGATGAATTAGTTTATTTTAAAGATGATTTAGATATCTTTATACTTTATTTAACTAATTTTATTAAAAAACATCTATAGTTTTATCTTTTAAACTTAGTATAAGCCCATTCTCTATCAATGGGTTTATACTCTATCTCAATATAGTGCTTAATATTTTCATTCCTATTATCACCAAACTGAAATAGATTTAGAAAAAAAAGAATAGATTTTTGTGTAATATGGAAAACTTTCATAAAGAAGTTATAGAAAAATATAGATTATTTACCATTGTCAAATCAACATATCTCATGTACCAATTTAGGTATGGAAAAAGATAATAATAATTTTTTTATCATTGAGGAAAAGAATGGAACACATTCAGCTATATTAAAATTTGCTAACTTTATAAGTAGAGAAGATGCACAAGATTTAATTGATAGCATTGTTACTGAACTTGGTTATGTGGGTACTATAATAGAGCCATATACAAAACATTAATGATAGTCCAAGACAAAGCAATTACAGATATTAAGCCATACGAAAGAAATCCAAGAAAAAAAAAGGATATTAAGAAGGTTGCAGACTCAATTAAAGAGTTTGGTTGGCAACAACCCATAGTAGTAGATAGAGCAGGAGTCATTATTGCAGGTCATTCAAGATACGAAGCAGCTAAATTACTTGAATGTAATAGTATTCCTGTATTAATAGCAGACCTATCTCCTGAAAAAGCAAAGGCATATCGTATAGCAGACAACAAAACTAACGAATTTAGTGAATGGGATTTTGGATTACTTCATAAAGAATTTGCAGATTTACTTGATAATAATTACGAATTGACTAATTTAGGATTTGATGAAACAGAACTAGAGGAGTTTGTAACATTTGATAAAGAAGAAGGTGTAAAGATTAAGACAGATAAAAGCTGTCCTAATTGTGGCACTAAATTAAAATAACCTACACTCAGGTTTAAAGAGGTATAAAAATGGCAAGACCAAAAAAATATAATATAGACACTAAAGAGGTGCAAAATTTAGCTAGATTTGGCTGTACGAATATAGAAATAGGTGATTTCTTTGGGTGTTCTCCTGACACTATTGAAAAAGGTTATTCGGAATATCTAACAAAAGGTAGAGCCGAACAGAAGTTACGGCTAAGACAGCTCCAATTTAAAGCTGCTGAGAAGGGAAGTGCAGCAATTCTAATATGGTTGGGTAAGCAAATTCTTGGTCAAAAAGATGGTGTTGAGAGTACTGAAGATGATAAGCCTTTAGCTTGGTCTTATGATTAATGCCACTAACTAAACCTCAAAAGACTATTATACAATGTGATAAAAGGTTTCGCGTTTTGCTAAGTGGAAGGCGATTTGGTAAGACCCATATAGCTATTAATGAATTAGCTAGATTTGCTAGATATCCCCGTAAAAAATGTTGGTATGTTTCCCCGTCATATCGTATGTCTAAAGACATAGTATGGAGGGAACTCTTAGATAAACTTAGAAAACACAAATGGCTAAAATCAGTTAATAATTCAGACCTTACAGTAACACTTAGAAATAACTCTATTATATCATTAAGAGGTGCAGACAATGAGAACTCACTTAGAGGTGTGGGTTTAGATTTTTTAGTGTTAGATGAATTTGCTGATATTAAAGAACACGCATGGTTTGAAGTGCTAAGACCTACATTGTCAGACAAAAATGGGAGTGCACTTTTCTGTGGTACTCCGCGTGGATATGGTTCGTGGAGTTATAACCTATTTACTAAAGCTAATGATGACCATGAATGGGAAAGTTTCCAATATACTACATTAGAAGGTGGTCAAGTTCCTGCCAATGAGATTGAACAGGCTAGAAATGATTTAGATGAAAGAACATTTAAGCAAGAATATGAAGCATCATTTGTTAATTATGCAGGGCAAATCTATTATAACTTTGATAGAGGTAAGACTGTTATTAGTGAATACATTCCTGAAAGCAAAACAATTCATGTAGGCATGGACTTTAACATTGACCCTATGTCATGTGTAATAGCTGAAATAAAGAATGATGATGTTTATATCTATGATGAGATACAAATCTATTCTAGTAACACGCAAGAAATGGTACAAGAATTAAAGAATAGATATTATGGTTATCAAATAATTGTTTATCCTGACCCTGCCGCTAAGCAAAGAAAAACAAGTGCAGGTGGAGTAACTGATATTGCTATCTTGAAAAATGCAGGATTTAATATTAGAGTAAGAAATAGTCACCCATTAGTAAGGGATAGAATTAATAGTGTTAATACAAAATTGAAAAACGCAAACGGAAAAAATAGTTTATTTATTGCTAACAAGTGCAAAAGTGTTATAAAATCTCTTGAAAGGCAAATTTATAAAGATGGTACAACTGTTCCTGATAAGGATAATGGTTACGACCACTTTAATGATGCGTTAGGTTACATGATAGAATATTTATACCCATTACGAAGAAACTTTACACCAAGCGAACCTAAGAGGTGGTCATAATGGCAGGTTATACAAGAGAATATTTAAGTGAAAGACACATACATTACGAAGAAAAATTTAATGATTGGAATTTTCATCTTAGGTCATATCTAGGTGGACAGGATTATCAGAACGGCTATCACCTTAACAGATATGTTTTAGAGACAGACGAAGAGTATTTAAAAAGAGCATCAAACACCCCTGTAGATAATCATTGCAAGAATGTAGTGCAAATCTATTCATCATTTCTATTTAGAGTTCCACCTACAAGAGATTATGGAAGTCTGACAGGAGACGCACAATTAGAAAGTTTTATTAATGATGCTGACTTAGATGGCAGAAGTTTTAATAACATTATTAGAGAAATGCAAGTTAACGCAAGTGTCTATGGTACTTGTTGGGCAATATTAGATAAGCCAAAAACAGTTACCAATACTAGAGCAGAAGAACTACAGCAAGACATTAGACCTTATTTAAGCATATATACTCCTGAAAATGTATTAAATTGGAAGTATGAAAGATTAGCTAATGGTAGATTTTATTTAACATCATTAACATTATTAGAAGATTTATTAAATGATGATGCTATTATTAAGGTGTGGACATTAGAGGATATTTGCACATATAGAATTAATGAATTTAAAAAACAATATGCAGTAACAAAACCTATATTATTAGATGAAGTACCTAACGCATTAGGAGAAATTCCTGCTGTTGTTTTATACAATCAAAAATCTCAAAGAAGAGGAATAGGTATATCTGACCTTAATGATGTTGCAGAAATGCAACAGTCTATCTACAACGACTATTCAGAGATTGAACAAGTTATTAGATTATCTAATCACCCCTCATTAGTTAAGACACCAAATGTAGAAGCTAGTGCAGGAGCAGGTAGTATTATTGAAATGCCTGAAGATTTAGACGCAAATTTAAAGCCTTATATTATTCAACCTAGTTCTCAATCATTAGATGCTATTATGAATAGCATAAACATGAAGGTAGAAGCTATTAATAGAATTACTCACATGGGTGCAGTTAGGTCAACAACAAGTGGTGTTCAATCAGGCATTGCTTTACAAACAGAATTTCAGCTATTAAATGCTAGACTTTCAGAGAAGGCAGACTACTTAGAAAATGCAGAAGAACATATATGGAGATTGTTTGCTAAGTGGCAGAATAAAGTCTTTGATGGTGAGATTATCTATCCTGAGTCTTTTGATTTAAGAGATTTCGCAAGTGATTTAGAATATCTACAGAAAGCTAAAGCAAGTGGTGTTACATCAGATACTTTCATTAAAGAAATAGATAAACAAATTGCTAGAGCAGTTGTAGATGATGATGATGTAATCAAAGCTATTGATAATGAAATAGATGCTAAAACTTCTCCTATTGGACAATTCTCTACAAACTCCATAGAGGGTGAAGAGATACAAGAATAATTGTACCACCCAACATTACTAGAAATATTAAATTGGACTCACGAACAAAGAAAAGAAAAGCAAAAATGTTTCTGTGGAAAATTTGCAAACTATGGTAAACCCATTACTAATAGCATTGCAAGGGAACTTCTTTGCACAGAACACTATAGAGAAAAGGAAAGACCATGCCATATCACAGAGGAAAAAAAACAAAACTTAAAAGTAGAAAACCAATTAAACCTGTTATGAAAAAGAAAAAGAAATAATGAATGGCAAAGATAGACTTCATAACAAGACTAACTGACCAACATGAACAAAGAATAATTGGTACATTAAAAAATTTAGAAGATAAAATTGTTGCTCAATTACAAAAAAGTCTTGGTGGTGAATTAACATTATCAACTCAATTAGCTATTCAATTACGACCTGCATTAAAAACCCTCATTGAAGAAACCTATTTAAAAGAAGCATCATTATTAGTTAGTGAGTATGATGAGATAGTAAAAGAATATCAGGCATTAATTAGACCTTTGCCATTACCTGATAGATTTAAAACATTAACCAAAGCTGATTTAACAACTATTAATAACTTAAAATTCTTATCATTTAGTGGATTTGAAGAAGTAGCCAATAGATTTCTTAATGTTATATCTGACAATGTTTACCAATCGGCAGTTACAGGTAAGCCATTCAATGCAATGGTTAAAGAAATTAGAGGAGCAATCAATGGTGTATATCAAAGTAGTAATGAAAACGCAGTTAATAGATTAGTCGATTATGTTGCTAAGAATAGATATTCAGATAATAAATCTATATTAAGTAAAGTGGCTATTGCTAAAACCCAATTAAACGGCAAATATGCTAGTGATATTCTAGGAAACAATATGCGTAAATATGCAAGTCAAATAGCACATGATAGTATAATGCAATTTGATGGTCAGTTTACTAAATACAAAGCAAATGAAGCAGGTATAACTTCATTCAAATATACAGGAACAAATATAGCAACTACTAGAGATTTTTGCAGAAGGCATCAAAGTGAAGTATTCACAGAACAAGAAGCAAGAAATTTATGGAGTTCAAGATGGGCAGGAAAGTCCGGTAGTGACCCATTTGTTAATCGTGGTGGCTACAGATGTAGGCACAGTTTCATACCTTATGACCCTGAATGGGAAAATTTACTTGAAGATTAAGTAAAATAAGCCTAAACATAAATTATATATATAACACAAAGGAGTGTCCAATATGGCTGACGAGCAAGTAACGGAAACAATAGTAGAAGAAACTAAACAAGAAGAAGTCAAACAAGAACAACCTCAATTCAATCAACCTGATTACGATAAAATAATGGCTGATAGATTAGCAAGACAAAAATTATCTATAATGAAAGATTTGGGTATTGAAAATCTTGATGAAGCTAAATCTGCGTTAGCAGAGAAGGCAAAGCAAGAAGAAGAACTTAAAATAGAAAAAGGTAAGTTTGAAGAAGTAATGAAAAAGAGAACACTAGAACATCAAGATATAGTGAATAAATTAGGAGAAGAACTTAAAAAAGAAAGAATTGATAAACAACTTATTAATTCAGCTTCAGTCAATGGTGCAGTTAATCCTGAACAAATAAAAGAACTATTAAAAAATAATGTTCAATTAAATGCAGATGGTCGTGTGGAAATACTTGATAAAGATAAAACTCCACGATATAACTCACAAGGTGAACTATTAACTGTTGATGAAGCAGTAAAAGAGTTTTTAACGCAGAACGCACACTTTCAAGCAGCAACTCCTTCAGGGAGTGGAAGTGTTAGTAATGTGGGTAAGTCAGATACGAATAAGACTTTAAATATTTCGGAGTTAGATATGAATAACCCTGAGGACAGGAAAATCTATGCTGAATATAAAAGGCAAAGAGACAACAGACCTTCGGTTATTGATTTAAATAAACAATAATATCTTCGAAAGGATATACAAATGTCAAACGAAACAACAGCAGCTACCCTTTCCGAATTATATACGGAAATCGTAGCAGAAGCACAATTCGTCATTCAAGAGAAATCTATAATGAAGAATTTAGTTAAGAACTACACAATAGCAGGTGGTGGAAAATCAATTGAAGTTCCTATTTATGCAGCAGTCTCAGCAGCAGCAGTAGACGACGCAACTGATTTATCTAATACCGCAATTAATCCTACTTCTATAACTGTTACAGCATCAGAAGTTGGAATCATGACAACTCTTACGGATTTAGGAAGAAACTCCGTTGGAAGAAATGTTGCAGCAGATATAGGACAACTGTTTGGTAATGCTATCGCAAAGAAAATAGACCAAGATTTATTAGCTTTGTTTGATGGTTTTAGTACAGCAGTTGGTGGAGCAGATACGGCTATTACTCCTGCATTACTATTTAATGCAGCTTCAACACTAAGAGCATTAGGATTACCTGTTAATGAAACATATTGTGTTTTACACCCTAAAGTGGCTTATGACCTTAAATCAGGTTTAACAAACACTTTTGCAGGTTTATCTACTGATTTATCTAATGAAGCATTGACAAATGGCTTTATTGGTCAAATCGCAGGTATCAAAATCTTTGAAACCGGTAATATGGCTAACACAGGTACAGCAGGTGATTACAAAGGTGGAATTTTCCACAAAGATGCACTTGCTCTAGCTATGATGCAAGACCTTAAAATCGAAACTCAAAGAGACGCATCTCTTAGAGGGACGGAAATTGTTGCAACTGCAGTCTACGGAGTAGGCGAATTGCACGATACTTATGGAATTGAAGTCTTATCTGACTCATCAATCCTATAATAATACTTTTATGGGTGGGGTTAATTCCCCACCTTACTGGATTGAAATGGCATTATGAAATTAGTTGAAAGGAACATTATGAAATTATCTAACGGACACAAAATTATTGATAGAACTATAGAAGATTATGAAAAAAATAAAACTACATGGACATTAAGAGGTTGGTCACCTGTTGAAGATAAACCTAAAGTTGTTAAAGTAGAAAAAATTAAAAAAGAAAAGAAAGATGATTAATGGCTACCTCTGAATTAGCAGTAGCATTATCTGATGTTCAGGAATATCAACCTGATATTGCAGCTTATGGCATAACTAATTTTGATACTCAATTACAACACGCAGAAGATGATGTCATTAGACGTATTCGTGAGGAGTGGTGGGAGAGATATCGCCATACAGTAAGATTTAAAGATATTACAAAAGTTACTTCTATTGAATTAAATAAAGCCTTATTAACTAACACACAATGGACTAGGTCAGTTGTCTATAGAGCATTAGGTGAATACATATTACCAATGCTTACTAAATGGAAAACTCCTGATGGAGATATAGATGCTTTTCAAGTACAAATAGAATTTTATAGAGCAAGATATAATGAAGAATTTCAAGCCATATTAAGAGATGGTGTTGAGTATGATGAAGATGCAGACGGAACTGTAACAACAAGTGAAAAAGAGCCAATCCATCATCTGAAACTTATTAGATAATGGTTGCTGATATAAAGATTACTAGCAACTCCGTAGAGATTGCTAATGAAATCAAAGCTATGTCAAGAAAGATGTCAGGTGCTATTAAGAAGTCACTAGCAAATGTTTCAGCTTTTGAAATAGATGCAATTATAGATAGAACACAAAATAAAGGTGTTGATGCTTATGGTAAACGATTTAAACCCTATTCACCTAATTATAAACGAGCAGGAGTTAAACAATCAGGAGTAGTTGATTTAAAAGACACAGGTGAAATGTTTAGTTCTTTAACAACTAAAGTTTCATCTAGTAAAGGTGTATTATTCTTTAGACAAAACCTTGCTAATAAAAAAGCAGCATTTCACGATATGTTTGGTGTAGGTAAGAAAAAAATTACTAGACAATTCTTTAGAATAAGTAAAGATGAACAAAAGAAAATACAAAGATTATTTTTTAAGATATTAGCTAGGGAATTAAGAATATGAGTGAAAGAGAAGATATAGCCACCGATATAGTAACAAAGCTAACAGCAGTTAGTTCTCCAATTACATTTAAGAAGATTTCAAGAGAGCCGTTTGAAGCTGAAGAGTTAAGTAACGCACAATTTCCATCTGTTTATATTTCTACAAGTGACGAAAGCAGAGAAGATTTTACTATGGGTAGTAATAGTACAGGTAAGAGGTCAGGTACTATTGATTTTGTTATAGTTGGTTATGTTAAAGGCACAACAACAAATATTGATACTGCAAGAAACCAATTAATTGAAGTCGTAGAAGAAACACTTGATAATGATATTACTAGAAACGGAAATGCTATAGATACACAGATTGTAGATGTATCAGCAGATGAAGGTGTATTATTTCCTATCGGAGCAGTAAGAATTGTGGTAAGAGTTTTATATGAATTTACAAGAGGTACAGCATAATGGCTAAAGATATAATAATGATTAAAGGGGAAAATATAATTACTATTAATCCCAATAACCTTGATAAGTTTTTAAAACTAGGTTATGTTCAGAAAGGTTTTGAGATTGAAAATAAAACAGTTGAAAAACCAAAAAAAGAAGATAAAAAAGAAAAACATATTAACAAAGATATAGAGGTAACATAAAATGGCAACACATCACGGCAAAGAAGGTGTAATCAAAGCAGGTACTGATGTCATTGGTGAAGTAAGTGGCTTCTCATTAGATACTACAGCAGACGTTGTAGAAGATACATCATTAAGCGATACAGCAAAAACATACATAGCAGGTAGAACTGGATTTTCAGGTTCAGTAGATATGCACTATGACGAAACAGATGCTGCACAAGCAGCATTATTAGCAGGAACAACAATTAGTTTCACACTATTACCCGAAGGTAATACTACAGGTGATGAATCATTTGTAGGGTCAGGTATTGTCACATCAATGGCAGTAGCAGTAGCATTAGATGGTGTAGTAACAAGAACTGTAGCTTTTCAAGGCTCAGGTGCATTAACAATAGGTACTGTTTCTTAATAATATATGACAACTGAAAAAATCGACTTCTTTGAAGGAGTCAAAGGTCACTTTGATGCTCTAGAAACTAAGATTATTGAAGTAGAAGAATGGGGTTTAATTGGTGATAAAGCAATTTACACTAAGCCTTTTAATATGCTTGAAAAGTCTAAGATATTTAAAGGTAGTGAAAGTGGAGATTTAAATGTTCTTATTGATGTCATTATAGAAAAAGCATTAACTAAAGATGGCGATAAAATGTTCACTATGGAACATAAATTAAAATTTAAAGTTAAAGCTGATACAGATGTATTGGCAAGGGTAGCTTCTCAAATAATGAACACAGACGATACTTCCTCTTTAAAAAAAAAATAAAAGAAACACCTGAAATCTATAATGTTTTAGCAATCGCTGAAAAGTTGCATAAGACAGTTGCTGAAGTCTTGCAAATGTCTTGCTATGAGTTTATGTTGTGGTTATCTTACTATGAATTAAAACATGAAGATAATGATAGACAACAAAGAATAGCGAAATTGAAACAATGACAACTAAAAAACTTGCAATAGATATTATAGCTAAAGATAAGAGTCAACAGGCTCTTAATCAAGTACAAGGTAATCTTAATAAAACTAAATCATCAGTATTAAATCTAAAAAATGCTCTTATTGGATTAGGTGCAGGATTAGCTATTAAGTCTATTGTTAATATTGGTTCAGAAGTAGAAAATTTAGGTGTAAGATTTAAATTCTTATTTGGTAGTGCAGACCAAGGTGCATTAGCCTTTGCTAATCTTACAAAATTTGCAAGTAAAGTTCCATTTTCATTAGAAGCAATTACAAAAGCATCAGGTTCACTAGCAGTTGTTGCAAAAGATGCAGGTGATTTAAATAGAGTATTAGAAATTACAGGTAATGTTGCAGCAGTATCAGGATTAGATTTTGAAACTGCTGCTATGCAAATTCAAAGAGCATTTAGTGGTGGTATAAGTGCTGCTGACTTATTTAGAGAAAGAGGTGTAAATGCTTTATTAGGATTTAAAGCAGGTGCTACAGTTTCAGTAGAAGAAACAATAGCAAAATTTGAAGAAGTGTTTTCAAATGGTGGGAGATTTGCAGGAGCAACAGATGCACTAGCACAAACATTTCAAGGAACTCTATCAATGCTTGGTGATAAAGTTTTCAATTTTCAAAAAACTATTGCAGAAGCAGGTTTCTTTCCTGAAATAAAAAAGCAATTCGGTGATTTAAATAATACATTAGAAGAAAATTCAGCAGTAATAGACCAACTTGCTAAAAAGATTGGAATAGGATTAGCAAGAGCAGTAAAAATGGTTGCTGATGGTTTTAAAACATTAGCAGATAATGCAGATTTAATATTTGGAATATTTGCAGGGATTATAGCTTTAAAAGTTGCTACTGCATTTGTAGGTATTGCAACAGCAATTACAACTATGAAATTTGCAATGATAGGATTTAATAAGGCAACTAAAGCCAATATTATCTTTGGTGGTATAGCTATTTTTATTGGCACTATGTCTTTATTAATTACGAAAATGAAAGAATTTAAAGCAGCACTAACAGATGGAAGTATAGTAAGTACAGTAACAGATTTTAAATCAGCAGCTTTAGCTATTGCGCAAATAAATGCAGAAATTGATGCTCTCCCTAAAAAAGACAAAAAATTAACAAATGCAGGTGGTGATAGTAAAAAATATACAATACTTAAAAAACAATTAGAAGCAATAGAAGAATTAAATTTAAAGTTTGAATCAAACAGAATAAGTAAATCAGGAAATGCAGGTAATCGAATAATTGAATTATCTAAAGCTGAATATGGTAAAAAAATACTTGCAATACAAGATTCTTTCTTAGATGAAAGACAATTAGTTCTTAAAAAGAATGAAGAAGATTTAGCTATAATTGATAAATTTTTAGAAGAAGAATTAAATATAACTAGAGCACAAAAAAATCATTTAGAAGATGTAAAGAAAGAAATTTATGAAAGAGGTGTAGCAGATATTGCACTAATTGCTGAAAAAGAAGTAGAAGCATTACAGGCAGTAGAAGATGAAAAAACTAGAATATTAAATGAAGCAAATGAAAAAAGAATAGAAGATATAAGAAAAGAAGGCTCTGTATTAGAAAACTTAAAAGAAAATTATGCTGCATTTTTTAAAGATTTTAATGAAGGTAAATTAGTAGCTGATGCATTAACAGATACATTTGCAGAATTAACAAAAGGTATAGGAGATGCGATTGCACAATCAATAGTATTTGGAAAATCTTTTAAACAAACTTTTGGTGATGTAGCAAGACAAGCACTAGCAAGTTTAATATCAGCTTTAGTTCAAATTGGTGTTCAATTATTAGTTAATAAAGTAATACAAGAATTTGGAATAAAAACTTCAGAAGAATCTACAAAAACAGCTTTAAAAGCAATTAAAAAAGAAGCAGAGCCTACAGCCTTTTTAGTTTCACTAGCAACAGCAGGAAGTAATGCTATTGGTGCAATAGCAGGAACCATAGCAACTTGGGGTATTACTAAAGCATTATCAGGAAGAAGAACAGGTGGACAAGTTACAGGTGGTACTCCTTACATGGTGGGTGAACAAGGTCAAGAAATGTTTGTACCCAATCAATCAGGAACAATAGTACCTAATGATAAATTAGGTGGTGGTCAAACTATTAATGTAATTATTAATGCCAATGATACCCAAGGATTTGATGAGTTATTAATTAAACGCAGAGCAACAATAGTTAATGTAATTAATGATGCTTTAAATAGTCAAGGAAAGGAAGCCTTAGTATGAGTGGAACTTTACCAACCTCACCTGAATTTAAATCAATAGGTTTTACAAGTGAGCAGAAAACTATTACCTCAACAACTGATAGTGGTAAAATGTTTAGCACACAAATTGATGGTCAAAGATTTTCTTTTACAGCTTCTTATCCAACAATGACAAGAGCAACATTCTCTCCTGTATTAGCTTTTATTATGAAACAAAGAAGTCAACAAAATACATTTCAAGTATCATTACCTGATTTAAAAAATGCTAAAGGTACTATCTCAGGAACAGTATTAGTTAATGGAATACATACAGCAGGTGATACTACAATAGATATTGATGGTATGACCGGAAGTTTATTGGCAGGAGATTTTATTAAGTTTGCTAATCATACTAAGGTTTATATGGTTGTTGCTGATGTAACAGCAGACGGAAGCAATGAAGCAACAGTTACTATTGAGCCACCTTTAAGAAGTAATTTAGCTAATGATGAGGCAGTTACTTATGATGGAGTAGAATTTACAGTCAGATTATCTAATGATATTCAACAATTTAAAACAAGTGTTATAGACCAATACACATTCGAATTAGATTTTATTGAGGCTCTATAATGGCAAGAGGATTATCGAGTGACCTCAAAACAGAATTTGCCAATCAATCTATTAAGCCAATTATACTATTAACAATAGGATTTGCGACTGTTGTTAGATTAACTAATCATTATAAAGATATAGTAAGTGATGGAAATACATTTACCTCTAGTGGTCATTTATTAAATATATCAAGTAAGTCAGAAAGTTCAGAAATTAATGTAGCTAACTTTCAAATATCATTATCAGCTGTTGATAATACTTATGTTGCAGCAGTATTAAATAATAATGTTTCTAATGATGAAGTTACGATTGATGTAGGTTTATTAAATGGCTCAGATGCTTTAATAGATACATTTAACTTTGATAGAGGATATATAGAAAGTTTTACTATTAACACACAAAGAGCAACTATGAGTCTTTCTTGTACTTCTCATTTTTCAGACTTTAGTCGTATTGGTGGCAGACAAACAAATACAGGTAGTCAACAAAAATTCTTTAGTACAGATGTTGGTATGGAATTTGCAGCATTAACTGTAACTGACATATTATGGGGCAGGAAATGATTGATGAAGTTGTTCCTTATTATAAATCATTTGATAAATATAAAGATACTAACGATATAGATATCATTCATCATTTACTCCCATGTTACGAAAATAACCAATATCAAATACTAAAAGATAAAGATAAAATTATAGGTTTTATTAATTGGGCATATCTTAATAATAATGTACAAAATCAATTCATGGAAACAGCTATCATTAACAGATTTGAATGGAATTGTGGTAAAAATATATGGATAATTAATTATCTTAGTTTTGAAACAAGGTTATTTTCTAAATGGTTAAAAGAACAAGCTATAAAGCATTTTGGTTTAAATCAAAAATTGCATTGGTTAAGAGTTAAAGATAAAACTACTATAGAAAAATCTTTTATAACAAAGGAGCATTGGCATGGGTGATATAGTAAGTTCCATTACTAAAGTATTTACTAAGTTTATATCTTGGTTTATTCCTGTTCCTGAAATACCTGATGTTGGTAATTCTGCAGCTAATCAAGCAGCACAAGGTGTATTACTTAATAAACAATCCAATAACTCAAATATACCTGTTATCTATGGAACACGATTAGTTGGTGGTACAAGAGTTTTTTTAGAAACTTCAGGGGGTGATAATCAATATCTTTATGGAGTTTTAGTATTAGCAGAAGGTGAAATTAATGACATTACAAGTATTTTATTTGATGATGATACAGTTACATTTAGTGGCTCTATTGCTGATGGCTCAACTATAACTTCTAATGACTCTAGGTTTGGAACAAATATACAAGTACAACCTTTTTTTGGAACTGATGGACAATCAGCAGCATCATTATTAACAGGTCTGAGTAGTTGGGGAAGCAATCATAAATTATCAGGTATCGCATATATAGCCTTTAGATTGGAATGGAATCAAGACAAATTCGGTGGCATACCTAGAATACAAGCAGTAGTTGAAGGTAAAAAAGTAGTAGCATATAATTCAAGTTCAGTTGCACAAACAGCAGCATTTTCATCAAACCCTGCATGGTGTTTATTAGATTACTTAACTAATGAAAGATATGGAAAAGGAATTGCAATAGCAGATATTGACATTCCAAGTTTTTATACTGCCAGTACAGTTGCGACAACCCAAGTCACACCCTATTCAGGTGCTAGTCAAATTAATTTATTTGATTGTAATGCAGTTTTAGATACATCAAGAAAAATTCTTGATAATGTTAAAGTCCTAGTCAAAGGCATGAGGGGTTTCTTACCTTATACACAAGGTAAATATAAATTGATTATTGAAACAACCGGAAGTGCAGCAATAACATTAACTACCGATACCATTATAGGTGGTTTAAAAGTTCAATCACAAAGAAAGAATGAAAATTTTAATAGAGTTTCAGCATCATTTATTAATCCATTAAAGAATTATCAAGCAGATACTATTGTTTATCCTGAAAGTGATAGCGACCATCAAGCATTAAAAACTGCTGATGGTGGTTTC
>Ga0222632_1000389_pt1 | contig 24146 bp, 32 predicted proteins | sample AntAcemetageno46_FD_179828 | JGI IMG/M metagenome (GOLD analysis project Ga0222632, IMG submission 179828) | Saline water microbial communities from Ace Lake, Antarctica - #46 | ecosystem: Environmental > Aquatic > Non-marine Saline and Alkaline > Saline | place: Antarctica: Ace Lake | collected...
TAATCTCGCGCAGAGATGCGGAGCACTTACGGCAATCTGATGCTCGAAACGGCTTGGCCAATACGCACACTTTAAGAGCTGCTTCACTCATTATGTTTTCACAAATCTTGATGCGCGGCAGTATATCGTGTGCAAGGGCGACGAGCCTACGCACATTTACATCATCCAGAGCGGGCTGGTGGAGCTCCGCATCGGCGACGAGAATAAAGATGTCCGCAAGCGAGAGTTCGGTCTGGGCGATCACTTCGGCGAAGTGGCCATGCTCTCTTTGGTCAACGACACCGCCACCTTCATCGCCCTCGAAGATTGCCGATTGATCTCCTTTCCGCGAAAGGCATTTTTACGATTAAAGCAGGATAGCCCCGAGCTCTTCTGCCGAATCATCCTTAACCTTGCCCGCGATCTCGCCCGTAAATTGCAGTTTTCCGACGATCTGATGCTTCGTATCTAGTGTGAAGCACACTATCATGTAGGATCGGATTTTTTTAACCGCAGATGAACGCTGATAAACGCAGATGAGATTTGATTCTTCTCTTAAATCCGCGTGTATCAGCGTTCATCTGCGGTTTTAAATTCCATTCCATTTTCTTCTATATCAGATCGGGTTGTTGGATCTTTATATCTAGCGTCCTGAGCTCCTCGTCCCGCCCGAGGTTCCCGGGTCTTACTCGGCACCCAGAGCGTAATTAAGCGTCAAGGCGAGGCGGCGGCCTGCTTGTGTGAGGCGTTGCTCGACCAAGTCGGAGTGTTCGAAAATGTAGCGATAGGTGCCGCCCGTGCTGGCCTCAGGAGCTTGGTAGGCTGTGGCTCGGTATTTTAGAGATTCTTCCAGCCATTGATCCGGTTCAGGCTCCGGGCCTGCCTCTATTTTAACCGCAGTATTTCGATTTATTTTGTCGGCCAGTTCGGTATAGCTGAGGTGCGTGGCATCGATGATTTTGCTGTCCCAAATCTGGTGCAGATTACAAGGTTCACCGAACCAGACGCAGCGGATACGGTTCCCCCCAAGATCATCCAGGTGACCCGCGTGCAATGGTTGGTGGATGTCGCCAATCAGATGCGTCAGCCACTTTATAGCGAGGGCCTTGTCTGCTTTGCTGGCAGCATCGTCTTTCAGGACTTTGATAAAATCGAGGATTTTGGCATAAGCATCACCTTCGGGCAGCGGTTCGGCTTCCGCGTAGCTGACGCCATCCGGAAGATTCACATAGTGCCAGCTTGACGTAAAATCGTAGGCTGGATCCGATCGGATCCAATCCGCCCAGTTACTGACGTCCGCTAGTGAGGCGGGTCCGATCAGGTCTTGCAGTGCCGCAGCGGTTTGTGGCGTCAGATGCATGGTCGCAATTTGCCCGACAACTCGGTGCCCCGTAGGACCCCATGCCAAGAGTGACGGTGCCGTTAGTACCAAAAAGACCATCAGGAACTTGCGGCTAAAAGAGATTAATTCTGGCATAGAGAATCATTAAAGAGGACTTTGGAGTGAAGTGAATGCAATTTTTAGCAAATATCATTCAACGGTCTAGACTGAGCCGTGGGAGGATAACTACTGGCCAGTTCCCGTTGGGCAACTCTCCCGACTTGCTTCGTCAGAGTCAGCCTCAGATTAAATCATGACGGAGATGGCGAAGCAAACACTGGGCTGGTGCTTACCCCCCGTTTCATCCCCTGCCTGGAAACGCGGGCGCGTTGCACGCCGCCGAAAGTAGGTGGACTTCGGCGAGCCGAGGTCGTAGCGGTTGAGGCAAAAGACGGGGAAGGATTGGAGGATCTGGAGTTCGATGAGTTTAATATTTGAATGTCTTTGATTAGATTATCTGGCTTATGAGCACTGTAGAAGAGATCGAGGCGGCTTCTCCTTGCAGTGTTTCAATCCGCGCGTCCCGTGAGGGACGCGATTTTAATTTTGGATTTCCGTTATCGTCTACCGCGTGTTTCAATCCGCGCGTCCCGTGAGGGACGCGATCTTGCGCGAGTCGTCGGCAGCAGCCTTGGCTATGAGTTTCAATCCGCGCGTCCCGTGAGGGACGCGATGGCCTCGACGCTAGGCGTGTCTTCGAGGACAGTCGTTTCAATCCGCGCGTCCCGTGAGGGACGCGATACGCGGAAGAAGTTGCCGAAGGTGGGGTTTTAATGTTTCAATCCGCGCGTCCCGTGAGGGACGCGATATTGTGTATTTGATTGGTGGATACGGGTTATCCGTGTTTCAATCCGCGCGTCCCGTGAGGGACGCGATGATTGACGACAAGCTCCCCATTGATCCACGCAAGGTTTCAATCCGCGCGTCCCGTGAGGGACGCGATTTCGGGCTTCGTTGCTACCGTTTACAACGCGGCAGTTTCAATCCGCGCGTCCCGTGAGGGACGCGATCTTTGCAGGCGCTCACGGCTCGTTTTTCTGGGCTGTTTCAATCCGCGCGTCCCGTGAGGGACGCGATAAGCACTCCGGATCTTACGTATCGCAAAAACTTTGTTTCAATCCGCGCGTCCCGTGAGGGACGCGATCCTAATTGACGCCCCGACAATTGACCTATGCGTGGTTTCAATCCGCGCGTCCCGTGAGGGACGCGATGGTCGGAGTGGCCAAGCCACACCTCGCGATAAGGTTTCAATCCGCGCGTCCCGTGAGGGACGCGATTGCTTTTGTTTCCGAATGCTTCCCAGAATTCTAAGTTTCAATCCGCGCGTCCCGTGAGGGACGCGATGTCGGCAGGCACGTATCAGCTTATCGGATACGTGGTTTCAATCCGCGCGTCCCGTGAGGGACGCGATATATGTGACTGGATACACCAAGTCAGGCGAGGCGGTTTCAATCCGCGCGTCCCGTGAGGGACGCGATCGTCCCCGGCGAGAAATTAGCCAGCACCCGCACGGTTTCAATCCGCGTGTCCCGTGAGGGACGCGATGCGCAACAACGCAATTCCTAAGGTTGCGCAAGAGTTTCAATCCGCGCGTCCCGTGAGGGACGCGATTACGTATCCAGTGATATTATAGGTAACAATGAGGGTTTCAATCCGCGCGTCCCGTGAGGGACGCGATGCTGCCAGAACTACGCTGGAGGATGCCTGTGCCCGGTTTCAATCCGCGCGTCCCGTGAGGGACGCGATCGTCAAAGGGGATCACACTCGACACCAGGGCGCGTTTCAATCCGCGCGTCCCGTGAGGGACGCGATCTCTCAAGTTTCAAAAGGGATTTCGCGATAAGGTGTTTCAATCCGCGCGTCCCGTGAGGGACGCGATAGCTTGCTTGCGTTCTTGGAACTCTAATCGCCAGTTTCAATCCGCGCGTCCCGTGAGGGACGCGATCTGCTTGGCTGCAGCTGGATCAATAGGGCAGGAGTTTCAATCCGCGCGTCCCGTGAGGGACGCGATCCACATGATTAAACTGGAAGCGCATAGACGAACGTTTCAATCCGCGCGTCCCGTGAGGGACGCGATAGTGTTTTTGTTGAGTTTCGTTTAGTAGTCTACGGTTTCAATCCGCGCGTCCCGTGAGGGACGCGATTCCCATTTTTCAACACAAAATATGCTGACTTGGGCGTTTCAATCCGCGCGTCCCGTGAGGGACGCGATTCTCTGGGACGATATCACTTGGAGTCATAGCGATAAGTTTCAATCCGCGCGTCCCGTGAGGGACGCGATTGGTATTAGGCATAAATGCTTAATACTGTGTGAGATAAGGGGCTGTTTTCGCGGAGGTCACGATTTTTCAGCACTGACTTTTCACTTTATATTTCTTTAGACTGTCAAAGAACTGGAATTCAAGCACTTCGGTAGGTCGCGAAAGTGACTGGTCAGGTTTGGGAGCTTAGGGTTCGCGGTGCCCTGTCTGCGAGGCTTCAGACCTCTAAACGAGAAGAGTGCCTTCGATGTTATAATCTTCGTTTTTCCCGTAGTGCTCGACGCGCTTTTGCCAATTATTTCCTAGATTGTAAATCCGGATGGAATCAGTCGTCGGGTCGATTTCGCTTAAGATACGCTCTTTGAATTCTACATATTGTCCGGGGTCGAGCTTGCATTCGAAGACGGAATTTTGCACACGTTGTCCATAGTCGAGGCAAGCTTTGGCGACACGGCGTAGGCGGCGGGCTCCCTTAGGTTTACTGGTGGCGACATCGTAAGCGACGAGTATATACATTTTTAAGAAATTAGGATGGAGCGCGAATAGCGCGGAGATGGTGAACCGTCTGCGGTTTGCCCCGCAGGGGAGACTGAGATGGGTGCCCTTTAGGGCGATGAAGGAACAGTTAGGGCGAGAAGAACTGGGTCTGAACGTGGGAATTATTTGGCTAAATAGGCTGGATAGGCGTCGAGGTCGCCGCGTAGGTGTCGTGCTAGGAGGCGGGCTTGTAGGTGAGGCAATAGGCCGAGGGTCACTGTTTCTTCCAGAAGAGGGTGTATTATCTCAGTTTGTTTACGCTCTTGCCAGTGGTTGAGCACGATTTTGCGGGCATCTTCTTTCAGATAAACGGCTCCGTTTTCTTTGGTCTCAAAATGGGCGGCTTGTATTTGTTGGCGATTGATCAGGGTGAGGGCTGCGCGGTCGGCGAAGATGGCTCGGAATTCTTCCATCAGGTCGAGTGCGAGCGAAGGTCTGCCGGGTCGGTCACGATGCAAAAAACCGCACTGGGCGTCGAGTCCGCAAGATTCGAGCGCACTGCGGCAGTCGTGTGTCAATAAACTGTAGAGGAAAGAGAGCAGGGCGTTGACTGGATCGGTGGGTGGACGTCGGTTACGGCCATCAAGGGTGAGAGTGGTATTTGTGAGGAGCGAGGTGAACGCGGCAAAGTAGTAGGTGGCTGCGTCCCCTTCGACACCGCGGAGAATGTCGAGATCGGTAGCCGCTTGGGCGTAGCGGATACGGCGCGTAAGTTGGTCGGATGCCTTTAATAGAGTCTCGGCGCGGGTGGCATCTTTGGCTCCGTGATCGCGGGCGGCGCGGAGGAGCACTTGCCGGGTGTTGGCTAATTTGCCAGCGATCATATTTTTTGCGATTGCGAGCGTGGCGTCGGGTTGATCGGCGGCGCGGTATTGTGCACGGCGCAGAAGGATGTTTCCTGAGGTGAAGCCTTGGCTGGCCGCGAGGAATTTGCCGTAGGGTGTGTGGAAGGAGAGGGCGACATCGGCCTCGGCGCAGGCACCCATGAGGGAGGCGCTGGCACAGCAATCCCAACCGAAGCAGACGATGCCGTCGAGATTGTGCAGGGGCACGCGGAGTTTAGTCTGCTTCTCGTAGCGCACTTCGACGGCGGCTCCGTCTTTGCGCAAGTAGGCCTTGTCTAGAGTGACATAGAGAGTGTTTAGGTGCTGTCGCATGGGAGGGCTGAAACTTGAGGGCTGAAACTTGAGGCTTGAGATTGGAGAGCTGAGACTTGAGAGCTGAGACTTGAGACTAAGTCATGGATTTCAGGTTTCATCCCTGAAGCTTGAGAGTTGCGATTGGAACCAATTGGCGGTACCGCGTTTGAGGCGCATACATTTCGGCTGGCATAGGTGAATCATGGAGCAGCGGTCGCAGAGTTTGGGTGTGTAAGTGGCCGACGGCGTCTGCCCTTGCTCGATCATGATGCGCACTTTATCGGCAATTTCTAATGTGAGTTCGCGTAGATCGCTATCGAATGTGATGGCGGTGCGGCGCTGTTGTTTACCGTAGAAGAGATAGCCTGTGCGGATGCTGTTTGGCTCGCGTTGAAAACTTGCTTCGAGGCAGATCGCTTGGCCGCAGAGTTGGATTTCGTCGGCTCGATGCGATTTGGGGCGTCCGCGCTTATACTCGACAGGAATGAGGGTGCCGTCCTTATGGATTTCGACGACATCGCAAACGCCGCGCAGGCCATGGGTATCCGACCATACGGGGAGGCTGCGTGAGATGCGCACACCAGGGCGGCTCTCGCCGAGTCCGGAGTGTGCCTTCTCGTGGAGCGCGTTGCCTTCGGCGGTCGAGTAGTTCTCCGCCCAGAGTCGCTCAACATGAATGAGCGCGCATTGCCGAGGACAATACAAGTAGTGCTGGAGGGCGGAGAGGGCGACGACTGTTGTTAGGTCGGATATGGGGGATTCCTTGGAAAGAGGTTACAGGAAGGGATTGATCACGGTGATCGTATCGTAGGTTTGGCCGGTTTGAAGATCTTCCGAATAGAGGGTTGAGCATTTGCTCTCCTTGGCGGCTGCAAGGATCAATCCATCCCAGTGGCTGACTTGGTAGCGCTCATGAAAAAGACGAGCCTCTAAAAATGACTCCGCTGACATCGCCTGGATGGGGAAAAGTAGCCACTGCTGGATCCAGTCTAATTCCATTTCAGGCGTGAGATTGAGTTTTTTTTCATTTCGTGCGTTGACCGTGAATTCATTGAGCACTTGAACGGACAGCACGAGTCCGCGTTGCAGAAGCAGCTCGCGAGCTATACGAGTTTTACGGGGAGTCGGCTTGGACTCATCGGCCGCGTAAACCAACACATTGGTATCAACGAAGGCGCGTTTCATAAATCTCCTCGCGGCTCATAGGTTTGACGGGCTTGGCGCTAGCGCTGCCACCGCGCTCATCTGCGATGGCGTAGAGTGCCTCCATCGCCTGAATACGCTTTGTTTCGCGGGCAGATTCATCGTCCTCGCCGCGTTGGAGAAATTCCCGAACCATGGCACTGATTGAAGTATCCTGCTGAGCGGCTCGCATACGTGCTTTCCGGTAAGTTTCGTCGTCAATTTTAAGAGTAATGTTCTTCATTTAAGAGCACATTAACTGTGCAGCTGTGCAAGTCAAGAGGCTTGACTGTATGCAGTTTTCGATCGAAAGTGCATACATGGCACAAGTAACGATACGGCGAGTGGAAGAGGACTGGGTAGCCAAGGCGAAGGCCGACGCGTCGGTGCGCGGTGTGTCGATGAATCAGGTATTAGTCGATGCGCTCCAGCGCGGCTTGGGGGTGGCGACTCCAAAGAAGACGAATGGATTGGAAAAGTTTGCAGGGAGTTGCCCTGAAGGTTTCGGCCCCGAATTTGAGGAAGCGATGAAGGATTGCTCGCGCATTGACGAGGAAGTGTGGCAGTGAAGATCGCATTGGATACAAACGCCTATATCGATTGGAAGAAAGGCGTGCGTTGGCAGCGGGAAATTCCTGAGGGGAATGAGGTTCATCCCCACGCGAGTGGGGAATGCAAAATCTCAAAAACGGAAGTTCTGAAACGCGCCGGTTCATCCCCACGCGAGTGGGGAATGCTCCAAGTGATTCGTAGATATGACATAATTTGCCGGTTCATCCCCACGCGAGTGGGGAATGCCCTACGGTTGCGATTTGAAGACGATTGCCAGCCGGTTCATCCCCACGCGAGTGGGGAATGCTGGAGACATTGACACAATGTTCGGCGTAAATGCGGTTCATCCCCACGCGAGTGGGGAATGCTCCATAAGCTCGCTGACCTCATGCACTGCCAGCGGTTCATCCCCACGCGAGTGGGGAATGCAAGCGATTCAGAGCGAGTTTCCGGAGTACTCGCGGTTCATCCCCACGCGAGTGGGGAATGCTTACTTTAATTGGATTACCTTCATTGGATATACGGTTCATCCCCACGCGAGTGGGGAATGCAGCACAAGGACGGGGAGGGCGGAGCCCCGCTACGGTTCATCCCCACGCGAGTGGGGAATGCATGGTAGCATTCAATTTTGTGGACGATGAACCCGGTTCATCCCCACGCGAGTGGGGAATGCACCCATCCGCACCGGCCAATGAAATCCGTCCGCGGTTCATCCCCACGCGAGTGGGGAATGCTGGCCCAGCGCATGGAGGATCTCCGAAATGCTCGGTTCATCCCCACGCGAGTGGGGAATGCACCAAGAGCGCGTTGGCCTAGTGCGCAAGTGGCGGTTCATCCCCACGCGAGTGGGGAATGCGTAAATCAGGTTGTCATCAGCGGTTTCCGTAGCGGTTCATCCCCACGCGAGTGGGGAATGCAGAATCGCGAATAGACGGAGCCGGGATATACGCGGTTCATCCCCACGCGAGTGGGGAATGCTGCGTCAACCTCGTCCAGAAAAACGGATCGCGCGGTTCATCCCCACGCGAGTGGGGAATGCCTCAACGATTACGTGCAAAGAAGACATTTCAGCGGTTCATCCCCACGCGAGTGGGGAATGCCCTGCACCTCTGGCACGTCGCAAAACATGCGCCGGTTCATCCCCACGCGAGTGGGGAATGCGTCATTAGCATCCGCCCTCCCATCTCCATTCTAGGTTCATCCCCACGCGAGTGGGGAATGCAACCTCGCCCCCCCCGGCGCGCATACGATGCACGGTTCATCCCCACGCGAGTGGGGAATGCAGAGCAGCAGCAATGAGCAATCAATTGTAACGCGGTTCATCCCCACGCGAGTGGGGAATGCCCCGATACCTGCACGTCGTTGTTCACGTGAAGCGGTTCATCCCCACGCGAGTGGGGAATGCGTGCGGTTTCGCGACATCGTGTGGCCTCCTACCGGTTCATCCCCACGCGAGTGGGGAATGCTTGTTGACCGCATCGCGAAACCCCGGCTTAAACGGTTCATCCCCACGCGAGTGGGGAATGCGGATCCGAAGGGCTCACCACATTTATCCGCGCCGGTTCATCCCCACGCGAGTGGGGAATGCGAAACTAAACTCGCGGCAGGCGCGGTCGGTGGCGGTTCATCCCCACGCGAGTGGGGAATGCCGACGCCGGACTCATTGATTTTTGCGTCAAAACGGTTCATCCCCACGCGAGTGGGGAATGCTTGTCCATGCATAATAAAGTGACATATTATCACGGTTCATCCCCACGCGAGTGGGGAATGCATCTTCTTTTTGAGACCTCCAGAATGCACTGGCGGTTCATCCCCACGCGAGTGGGGAATGCATAATGATTGCTGGTCATGCGATGACGATAACCGGTTCATCCCCACGCGAGTGGGGAATGCTGTAGTTGTTGTTGTGGTAGTGGAGTATCTAGCGGTTCATCCCCACGCGAGTGGGGAATGCCACGCGAAAAGCTACGACTCACACAGGCGGAGCGGTTCATCCCCACGCGAGTGGGGAATGCAAGACCGTCATCGCCTTATCTCGATGTCTGCACGGTTCATCCCCACGCGAGTGGGGAATGCTGCAGTGTAATCAATCGGATCCATGGCGTTTCCGGTTCATCCCCACGCGAGTGGGGAATGCTTGCTCGGCTCGCTCTCTGTCTCCACCTCCGTCGGTTCATCCCCACGCGAGTGGGGAATGCCTCTTCGATTTCGTCAGTGGTTGTATTGTATACGGTTCATCCCCACGCGAGTGGGGAATGCCACCGCCACACACCGCTAGAGGGTCAGCCAGACGGTTCATCCCCACGCGAGTGGGGAATGCCGTGGGGAGCAGCCTGCCCTTAACGGGGCGGGCGGTTCATCCCCACGCGAGTGGGGAATGCCGGCCTCATGCTCACACTTGCTCACTTTGCCTCGGTTCATCCCCACGCGAGTGGGGAATGCCGGCGCTCTAGGTCTGGTGTTAGCGGCGGCAACGGTTCATCCCCACGCGAGTGGGGAATGCGGCGGGGCTCCGCCCCTCCCCGCTCCGCTCGCCGGTTCATCCCCACGCGAGTGGGGAATGCAGTCTCGTTATTTTGTTTACGCGTCTCGGCTTCGGTTCATCCCCACGCGAGTGGGGAATGCCAACCTCAATTGTTAATGCGAAATGCGTATCACGGTTCATCCCCACGCGAGTGGGGAATGCCCTTCGTCAATAGTCGTTTTTAACTCGTCCAGCGGTTCATCCCCACGCGAGTGGGGAATGCGTATTTAACGGCCTCAAAACTGTCTACCAGCACGGTTCATCCCCACGCGAGTGGGGAATGCAATGCTCGAATGTTAAGGCGATTTGATGAGTGCGGTTCATCCCCACGCGAGTGGGGAATGCTTTGACCGCCTCTGTGATCGTCCTCGACGCGCCGGTTCATCCCCACGCGAGTGGGGAATGCCACCGCCACACACCGCTAGAGGGTCAGCCAGACGGTTCATCCCCACGCGAGTGGGGAATGCTCGCGCCAGCGTGTGATCTCGTTGCGCTCGATCGGTTCATCCCCACGCGAGTGGGGAATGCTCCTTCGGTGACTCGGCAGAGGCCTGAGATGGCGGTTCATCCCCACGCGAGTGGGGAATGCCACCGCCACACACCGCTAGAGGGTCAGCCAGACGGTTCATCCCCACGCGAGTGGGGAATGCACTCTGGCGCTCAGGCGGCCACCATCGTTGAACGGTTCATCCCCACGCGAGTGGGGAATGCTGAAAATAAATGCTTAATTTATTAATTTAGTGCGGTTCATCCCCACGCGAGTGGGGAATGCAAAAGAATAACAGAGTAACCAATGAGGCGGGGCGGTTCATCCCCACGCGAGTGGGGAATGCGGCTGGGTCGCCGGGCTTAAAGTCGAGGGCTTCGGTTCATCCCCACGCGAGTGGGGAATGCCCGACCCCATTGTTAACCAGTTCTCAAATCACCGGTTCATCCCCACGCGAGTGGGGAATGCACGTAGACCCATTGGCCGAGGTGGCCGATCCACGGTTCATCCCCACGCGAGTGGGGAATGCACACTGCCCGGCAAGAAGCGCGAGAGGATGCACGGTTCATCCCCACGCGAGTGGGGAATGCCACAGAAACTCAAATGGTTTGGAGGCATATTGCGGTTCATCCCCACGCGAGTGGGGAATGCGTATGAATCAGCGAGTACATTACGTCAAAAACCGGTTCATCCCCACGCGAGTGGGGAATGCGGGTGTTCAAGCGTCCGACAACTGACACCGTCCGGTTCATCCCCACGCGAGTGGGGAATGCAAGCTTGTTGTCCAGGTGGCGACCGTCGAATACGGTTCATCCCCACGCGAGTGGGGAATGCCGGATTCGCTTCCAGTAGTCCACGCTCTGCGCCGGTTCATCCCCACGCGAGTGGGGAATGCGATCGTTAAAAATAAAACATGGTCTTATACCGCGGTTCATCCCCACGCGAGTGGGGAATGCTGCATGACAACGCACTTACGCACAGTAAAAAACGGTTCATCCCCACGCGAGTGGGGAATGCTGACGCGACCCTTTATTCGGGTCGCTTCGTGACGGTTCATCCCCACGCGAGTGGGGAATGCGTGTTATAACTCCTATCCCTACAATCTGGTGACGGTTCATCCCCACGCGAGTGGGGAATGCGCGAATTCGTAGAACTGCCAGACGTAGCCAGCCGGTTCATCCCCACGCGAGTGGGGAATGCAGAGGACGTGCCCAATAGTGTTACTACGTCGGCGGTTCATCCCCACGCGAGTGGGGAATGCACTTCTACGGGGTAGCGTGGAACCTGAAACGACGGTTCATCCCCACGCGAGTGGGGAATGCCGTGGCGCGGCATCTTTCTGGTCGGGGCAAATCGGTTCATCCCCACGCGAGTGGGGAATGCTGCATGACAACGCACTTACGCACAGTAAAAAACGGTTCATCCCCACGCGAGTGGGGAATGCCGTGGCACGGCATCTTTCTGGTCGGGGCAAATCGGTTCATCCCCACGCGAGTGGGGAATGCTTGCAGGGTCTGTTCATGCGTCTTGCCGAGCACGGTTCATCCCCACGCGAGTGGGGAATGCATACTAGGACCCTATATCTGTTTTGCGGAAAACGGTTCATCCCCACGCGAGTGGGGAATGCACCACAAATCCGTACAGCCCCGCCTAGACCCCCGGTTCATCCCCACGCGAGTGGGGAATGCGGTGATCGATGGGAGGGATGCTCTGTGAAAAACGGTTCATCCCCACGCGAGTGGGGAATGCTTTTGAAGAGCCCTACTTGCCATGTGCTAAATCGGTTCATCCCCACGCGAGTGGGGAATGCTATATCACAACGCCGAAGACGGCACGTGATTACGGTTCATCCCCACGCGAGTGGGGAATGCACGATTGCCAGCCTTGCGGGTTGGAATGCCGACGGTTCATCCCCACGCGAGTGGGGAATGCCCTGCAAGCCGCCATGCGCGAGCAGAGCATCACGGTTCATCCCCACGCGAGTGGGGAATGCCATGTAGTCCACGCCAGCACGTTCGCAGGCGGCGGTTCATCCCCACGCGAGTGGGGAATGCCAGCCCGAATGGTTCGCGGCGATGTCGTTTCGCGGTTCATCCCCACGCGAGTGGGGAATGCTTTAGTGGCGACCTGGATGCGGCCGCTGGAGCCGGTTCATCCCCACGCGAGTGGGGAATGCCCTGCAAGCCGCCATGCGCGAGCAGAGCATCACGGTTCATCCCCACGCGAGTGGGGAATGCTTTGCCGACTTAGCAGGCCTAATTACACCGGCCGGTTCATCCCCACGCGAGTGGGGAATGCGGCAGGCAGGCAGGTGGTCGGCCTCATGCTCACGGTTCATCCCCACGCGAGTGGGGAATGCCTTTCGTCTTTGGGTTACTAAAGGGGGAACAACGGTTCATCCCCACGCGAGTGGGGAATGCGGCCTCCATGATCTCGGCCATGGATGCGCCCGCGGTTCATCCCCACGCGAGTGGGGAATGCGGTGAGCGGTGGCAGTTTAACCGCCTCGCTGCCGGTTCATCCCCACGCGAGTGGGGAATGCATCTGGCTCGTCTCGGTAGTTATTGCGCCCATCGGTTCATCCCCACGCGAGTGGGGAATGCCCCTTGTCGTCGCTCTCGGTCTCCACCTCCGTCGGTTCATCCCCACGCGAGTGGGGAATGCTCTCGTATTACGAAGCACTTACAGAATCAAAAGTGGTGAAATCACCTAAAAGGCAAGGGTCAGTTGGTACTAAATGAAGCCGAGCTGTTTGAGGCGTTTGTAGATATGGAAGCAAGCTGTCACGTCGTTGTCGGCATTGTGAGGATTACTGAAGGGGAATCCAAATAGGGTCTCGTAAAGTTGTCCCAGTTTGGGATATCCACCACGCTTGAGTCCTTTGGTTTTCGTCAAATACTGACGTCCTGCATGTAAAGTGCAGACCCGCTTATCCGGGATTTTTAGCGGTTGCTCTTGGCGCAGAGATTCGCTTTCGATGACTCCAAGATCGAAACTCAAATTATGAGCAATCACAGAGGTGCAGTTTTTGAGGTCGGTGTTGAGTTGATTCAGCACTTCTTGTATGGGGTGCCCCTCAGCCTCGGCTTTGGATTGGCTGATGCCATGTATTTGAGTGGTAGTCGGCGGGATCTGAAATCCATCAGGCTGAATTATAAATGATTTTTGTGTATGAATGCTGCCGCCATCAATGACTGCCCAGGCGATTTCTACCAGTCGTGGCCATTGCTTGAAATTGAATTTGTTGGCAAAGCTAAGCCGAGTCAGGCCAGTGGTCTCTGTGTCGAGAATCAGTTCCATTAGTCCTTCGACTTGCTGTCAATTGTGTGGTCTTCGATCAAGGCAATACCGGACAGTTCGATGGGGTGACGACCGATAGCACCTTGGGGCCCGAAGCGTTCGATTTTGTAGCCTTGGCAATTAGGCCAGGAGGTGATGCTGAGGAACCCAAAGTCGGGAGGTGCGTGTTTGACGATGAACTGCATCACTTTTTCGTGGGTGCGCACGTTGAGAGTGCCGACAAAGACATTGGCACGCGGTTCAATGAACCAGCGTTTTAAGTGGCCACGGATAAAGGCGGGCACATCATTGGCCACGATCACAGTCATGCTTCGGCCTTGGGTTGAAGTGGGTGCGGTGTGGGTTCCTGCAAAGTATTCAAGTCGTCAAATAGCGCTTTGAGTTCTTTGGGTGCTCGCTGGAGCATGCGGCTTTGTTCTACATTACGCTTGAGGATTTTACGTACGAGCGTGCCATCGTCATCGGGGTCGATCGAGATGGCTTCAAAGGCGGCAGGCCAGGACGTTTCATGTTTATAGAGGTCGGCGGCATCGTAAATGAAAGGGAGGGTGCCCGCCTGATGAACAAAGCCAAGCTGCGGAATGAAGCCCATCGAGCAACAGACTGCGGCGATTAATGCGTAGTGCGATGCGGTGGCAGCGGAGAGGGCGCGATTGATTCCGTCGGCCATATTCCAATTCGAGGGTGAGTAGTTGCGCCCCTTCCATGTGACGCCGTGTTGGTTGCCGAGTTCTTCGTAGATCTTTTTGACGCGCCTGCCTTCCATGCCGCGTAGTTGCTCGATGGATACACCGCTGGTGGGTACGTCGGGGAATCGATGCCGGAACATGCGGCGGGCGACTTCGTTTTTCTTGCGTGGCGCAGCCCAGGCTTGGGCGTGGATACGCGCCATGGAGTTGTCGTGATTCGGGGTGATGCCGAAGGCGTAGAAGCGCAAGCCATCTTCACCGAGCCAGAAAATTGGGCAGTTGCATTGCGCGGCGGCTTTAACAGCGGCGTGGGTCACTGTGGTGCCGGGCCCCAGAATCAACGCCGAGACTGAGGCGATGGGAATGGGGCATACACCTTCCTTAGCGCTGATCCATTTGATGGCTGAGTCGTCCACCTCGACGCGCCCATGCTCTAAGTAGATGGGCGTCCAGCGGTTTTTGGCTGGAGTGAGCGAATCGAGTGGTGGGCGCTGAAAGAGTGGCATCTGGAGAGACTTGAGGGTTGAGGCTTGAAACTAGGATGTTGGTATCAATGAATGCGTTCGGCATAGATTTCGTCTCGGGTTAGTGGTATCAGAGGTTCATTGTGCGGGGTCAAGTGGGTGTTTGAAGAGTGAAGGGCTTCGTGGGACGCTTACTGAAGCATCGCATTACGTCGTCTATATTGGTCGATGTTGGCGGATGCCACGCGCACGATAGGCTGCTGGCACGGCTCCGTGGTGTTGGCCGAAGGCAATTGGTTGGTCGCTTTGGTAGAAGGTGCCGTCTGTGTTGTCTGCATCGATTTCCGTTTGATACTCAAACTGTTCCAGTGGTGCAGGATTGTGCTCTGGCAAGAATTTGAGTAACGCATCAAAGGCTGCTTGTTCGCTCTTTTCGATTTGCGGGCTAAGCGGTGTGGCGGGTAGGCACGTCTTGCGACCAAACCAAATGCCCCAAGTCGGGTCAGTCAGGGCGGCCTGCACTTGATCCAACACAGTTTGGTCGCCGCTGAAGAGGGCGACAAAGCGGGCATCGGTCAGATAGGAGCGGCGGGTGATCACTCCATCTGGAGTGCCATTTGTCTTCTTCACACCGCCAGATGCTTTGTGGTTACACATCATTGCATTCCAGCTGCTGCTATCACGCCCGTTTAATGGAGTATATCCAGCACCGACCGTATGGAAATCTGTCAGGCGGGCGGGCGCGTGTTGTTCTTTATCAATACGCACTACGGTCATTTTTAGATCCGTGATCGGCTGTAGTGCGGCGGTTTCGGTCGGGCTGTGTTTATCAATGCCGAGGGCTGCCGCGATGATTCCGACCAAGGCGCTCTTGGTGGGAAAGGCATTAGTCTCTCTATATTGGAATTTTGAGGACGCCCCCCAGGATTGCAGTGGAGCGTCGATATAAAAGGCGAGCGCAGGCATAATGCTTAGTCTGTGAGGAGTGCGTCGACAAAGGCTGCAAAGCCTCCTTCGGTTTGGGTGAGGTAGTGCTTGTCGCCCTGTTCACCCCAAACCTTTTCGATCTCTGCAAGGTGAGTGTTCATCTTATCGAGTGAGGTTTTTGCAAAGCCGGCTCCCTTTGAGGACGCGGGGTCTTCAAAGGCATTGATGAGTTGTAGTGGCTGGCCTTTTTCTTTGCGGATGCCGAGCACTTCGAAGGGCAAGGTGCTGGCATTCATTGAATTTTTGCGGGCATTGGGCACCGCCGTGATTGCGGCTTGAATGAAGGCGCGGAGAATATCTTTACGCTCGTCGTCGCTGAGTCCCCCTAGGTGAGAGGGCGCATTCAAGAGATCGAGATTGATCGCTACATAGCGGTAGTAGGTCGCTGAATTGAATTCGAGACTGCCGATCATACCTGCACCGGCGTCTTCTGCATCTCCTTTACGGTCATCAACCGCAGAGAAGAAATCGATTTCGTTGTTGGTCTTGTGTGTGGAGAGCGCGTGGGAAAACATAGAGGCGCCTTCGACATTTAGGTTGGGGTCGTTGGCGATCATGCGTCCAAAGAGGGCGATGTCGGCGGCATCGGTGCGAGTCGCATTTTTGATCGCTTTCTTTGGGTCTTCGCCGCCAGCAATCGCGTGGGCGATTTGCTGGATTTCCCCGGGGGAGAGGTAAACGGCCGTAGTCACTTGCTCGGGGTGCTTGGAGTCAGGCTTGCTGAAGAGGGTGCAAAGATTCTCTGCTGCCTTAGTCGCTGCATCGGCATCGAGACCTGCTTCAGTGAGCGCTTCGGTAAATGGCAGTAGTAAGTGGCGTGAGCGAATGCCTTCAAAGGCTGCATGGCTTTCATGCGCTAATACGCGACTGGCGCGCTTGAGGCACTGGCTGGAAACACGGGCGCGTTGCACGCCGCCGAAAGTAGCGGATTTGGGTGAACCGACGTCGTCGCGGTTCAGGCAAGACACGGGAAAGGATTGGAGGATGTGGAGTTCGATTAGTTTCATGGTATTTCTGTTTTTTATGAGTTTGATATTTGAATGTCTTTGATTAGATTATCTGGCTTATGAGCACTGTAGAAGAGATAGAGGCGGCGATTGTGAGCTTGCCTCGTGGAGAGTTCTGGAAGCTGACGGAACGCTTGGTGGCGCAGCGCGAAGCGCTTTGGGATCAGCAGTTGGAACTTGATGTGCAGGCGGGTAAGTTAGACGCGCTATGGGCAACGGCTGAGCAGGAGATTGAATCTGGAAAGACCCAGCCGCTTGATGAATTCCTCGGTCACCAAAAGCTTTAGAGCTCAATACGCGCGTTTGCCGAAGAGCGTGCGCGTGGTGGCTCACAAGAATTATCGCTTGTGGCGTGCGGAGCCGAGGCACCCCTCGTTGCACTTTAAGCCAATTAGCGGGTATTGGTCGATCCGCGTTGGTTTGAGTTATCGCGCTCTGAGTCGTAAGAAAGACGGGCGACTTTATTGGTTTTGGATTGGTCATCATGCTGAGTATGATCGTTTGATTAAAGGTCTGTAAGTGGCACGAGGCAGAGCATACCGAAGCCGAAGGCCTTGGCGCTGCCGATGCCGTGGGTGGCGGCTTGCTTAAAGGCTGCGGGATCGCTGACCTGAAGCATGCCAGTAAACACCGTGGCAGTATGGGTGCCACCTTTTCCCTTTTTTGAAAACTGTTGGCGTGGCCGAGGCATTGTTTTGAGGGATTCAGCATCGAGGGTGAAGCCGTGCTGTGTGCCTTTGCGCTCGATCCACTCGATCAGATCCTCGCGTTTGCCGAGTGCGATGCGCTGCCCGTTTTTCTTTTTTGTGCCATTGGCATCGCGCACCACGAGTTTCTTGGTGGGATTGGCGAGCAGTGAAAAACGGTAGGCACTGTGCTGGAAAAAGTCATCGCCGACCGTTTTGGATTGCCAGTTATCGGAAGGGCACCAATCAGGACGAGTCGGAGGCTCAGGCGAGAGAATGAGTAGCCGAAAGGCATGGCCGGTGTCGTCGAGTCGGGTGAGGAAATTCCGTTCGGCTTCGGGCTGGCCGGGGAAGGCTTCCCAGATGCGTTTATGCCAGGCGTAGCTGTCGCGGAAGCCGCCATCTTTCCAATCGCGTGCCGCGATGTCGTAAGGGATTTGTGCTTGTGTGAGAATCATGCTTCGGTGGCCTCTGGTTGAATTTGCTCGATCGGTGCTTGCCAGAAATCTGCAGCCCAGCGGATTTTGACCTTTTCGCTGTAGTTAGCCCAATAGTTTAAGTTTTTATGAAGCTCTGAGTAATCGAGACCGATGCCTTTGCGGGTGAGTCGCTTCACCAATCGGTGGAGTTGCGCTGCGAGATCATCGAGTGTGTCGCAGGCGAGCAGGCGGCGAAAATGTTGGTCGTAGGGATGGTGACCGTCGCTAGGTTTACCTAAAGAGAAAGCAGCCTTTCCGATAGAAACCCCGCTGCGATGATTGGGGAGTTCGGCATAGAGCGCAGCCAGTATAGTTTTTCGATTATCGTCTATGGCATGGAGCCTCCCTAATATGGGATACGCTTGGTGGCGTGTCGTCGGGCTCCAGTAGCGGCGGAGTGCGGCGCGGTTGCCACGATTGTTGTGTGTTTTACTGTCATCGACGAGTCGTTGCAGTTCTTTTATAAATGGGTGTGGTTGGTCGGTATCCATGATCTAATTGCTGGGGGCTGGTTGAGGTTTTGCGGTTGAAGGTTGAGCGACGGCTTTGGCTTTTTCGTCTTTAGGATAGAGCGCACGCAGTAAGGGTTTGATGCCGTTGGCATAGGCTTGAATCTGGCGTGGAGTGCTGTGCGGGCAGACGCGGTCAAAGGCGTCGCGAGCGGCGGTGCGCACGATTATTGTCCATGAGTCCGTTGCGCCAGCTACGCCGATGGCTCGCTCGCCGTGCCGATTCTCCGGGTTTGAAGCAAGGTGGATGAGTTGCTGATGTTGGCGGTCGAGTTGATGCCAAAAGTGCTGCTGGGCTTCGGGCACGGGTGGTTTTTCATGCTTTAGACTGCTCCAGTACTTTTTGATCGCACCGAAGAGTTTATTGGAGATCGTTTCGGCATGTTCGACGCCTGAAGCGTAGATGTGTTTGCCTGCATCTGAGAAAAGTGCTTGTGGGACAGTGAAGGTCGATTCGGTGGCATCTACGATTTTAGCCTTCGTAGCTTTAATTAATTCGCCGACCCATAGTTCGGTTTGTTCCGTAAAGTTGTGCCGTGCATTGAATGCTTGAAGGTTGAGAGGGCCGGCGGTGCCTCCAGCTTCTTTAACATTAGTCAATAAGTGAAGGTCTCGCCAGACACCCTTTTCCAAATTCGCACGGAGCAAGCGGCGATTGTCCTTTATTGTCAGTGTTGTCGCGTAGGGGTCTCGATAGGCTTCGTATTCGGGGTATTTGTATCCTTGGTCAATCAGTGTAGTCGAGAGGTCGTCGGAAAGCCACAGGGCGCAGTGTGTAGGGGCGAGCCGGGCGAGTAAATTATTATCAGGAGTAGCCTCCCAAACGGGAACGCCTAACTGCCCGCCTGTTTGTTCTAAGGTTCGGTGGTCAAGGCAGTTGCGCAGTAGCGTATCTTGCAATGAGTTGCCGATCAGGATCATTTGTAGTGAATTGATACTGGGGCCATTACCTTTCACTTTCTTCGCCATGCTCCCCCCCACAAAAAAGTTTTGTAGGCAGAGTAGGCCAAGAGCGGCGGCTGGTGCTGACCATGGGCGCTCATCTTCCCCCCAGTGATCGGTGAGTTTAGGATTGTTACCGGATGAGAGGTCGAAGAAGATTTTGCAGAGCGGGTAGCCTTCGCTTGCTTTGGCTTCCGCTTTCTTCGATTGCAAAAAGCGTGGGCCGTCGCCGAGTAAATTAAAGTGAGGGTGGATATCTGACTTGAGGAGGTAGGCGCAAATGTCTTCCACGAAGTTCTGGCCAAAGTCTCCCCATTCATCGGAATCCTCAGGGGCACCCAAGGCCGCGTGCGTGATGCAAACGAGCAGGCGAGTGAGGGCAATGCGCTCGTGAGGGGCACAGTCGAGGTCGGCGATGGTTTCGCCTTTTGCAAAAGCATCGTGGAGTGACACGAGCGACGGCGCGTCGGAAGGTGCGTTCTGCGTCCAGCGGACGGGAATCCAAGGGGAGTCGATGAGGTTGAAATTTGGCATAATAGTGAAAGAAAAATGTGGACGGTGAGGGAATCGAACCCTAACCTCGATTTAGGAATAAGGAGTGAATCACCAGATTCGCACCGCCCGGCGTTATCAGTTAGTAGCTGATAACGCCTTTTTTTGCGTTGAAATCGAGGTATGTCAAGTATGAAGTATTGGAGTGGTGAAAGAAAACGGGAAATGTTGGTTAATATATTGCCTTTCGAGGAGTTAAAGATTTCGAAGTGTAGGACTCCCGATTCTATTGGGATGAACCGTATTGAAGCGGTGAAAGTGTGATATCCCCACCAACGTGGGGCTTAGAACCAAAAGTCCTCGGTTTCCATTGTTGAAATCGAGGGCTCTTTTTTCTGGTAAGTGATGCCTAAGTCGCGGCGGTAATGTAATGTGTAGGGCGAGTCGTCGGTGGCGTAGTATTGTAGTTCGGTGGAGTCGACGGCTTGTATCACGATGACTGCCGAGTCGATGTGTTGCTTGAGCCAATCGGGTGCTGCGATGAGCTGCGGCTTGACGAGATAGGCAGGGATGCGGGTAGCAATCTTATGGAGTGCCTTGGCGAGTCCGTAATTGAATTCGCCGCTACGGGTGTTGTATTTTGTGCCGTCGGGTAGTTGCAGCTGTATGCGGTTACCCTGTTCAGTTGGAGCCGAGGGGAGCATGATGAGCTGCGCCGTCGGTTGTATGCCGTAACGAGTTTCGGTGCCCTCTTGGTCATCAATTGCAGTGGCATTAAATACATCGCGAATCTTGGCGGTGCCGTGCATGGCATCCCGTTTGGACGTATACTCACTGGCAAATTCATGTAGCGAGGGCGGTGCATTCTCTAGCGGTTGCAGATTGGCGGCGGCTTCGAGTAACGGGCGAATGTCCTCGGGGAGTTTAATCGAGTTGCGTGGCACGAGGGTTTGGGTGGCTTGCCAGAGGCTGAGAGGGGGGTAGATGAAGTTATGGGGTTTGAGCGCGTCTTTGACCTTTTTGACTGAGCCTTTCCAGTGGGTCTTCGGGTGGAGGATATGGCAGTTCGCTTCGTCGTAGCCTTGTGGACGTGGGCGTTTGTGGCGATGTAGACGGCCTATGCGTTGAAGGATGAGTTCGGTGGGGGCGAGGTCAGTCACGAGGCAGTCGGCATCGATGTCCACCGACTGTTCGACGATCTGGGTGGAGACTAGAAGCGAGCCTGTTGGACGACAGTTATCGTCTTTGCCTAAAATACCAGTCCAGTGCCCCTCGTTCTCTTCGCGCTCATTCTGCGGGAAACGTGAATGGAGTAGTCCTATATGTTCGCGGGCAATGCAACTGGAGAGACGGGCTTTGAGTTGGCGGTAGGTGTCTTGAGCCAGCGCCACTGTATTACGAATAACGACGACATTGGCACCGTCCTCGACTTTTTGCACAATCGAATCCCAGAAAGCGTCTTCATTTTCAGAATTCAGATGTTCGTGGCGCAAGTGAACTTGCTTGCTGGGGATTTCGCAGGGCACAGGGAAGTGAATGGCGCAGTCGGTGCCAGCGGCGACTTTAGTGATGAGTGGGTAATCGGCTGGCGCGCCTGCTTCGGTCGCGCCAGCTGCCTGGACGAGTTCCGAGCGGCGTTGAGCGGTCAGTGTGGCACTGAGGATTATGACAGTGGATCCCGCTTTAACCAGATAGCGAATCAGTCGGTCGATGAGCGCCGACATGTAGGGGTCGAAGGAGTGTACTTCGTCGATCACGACTACTTTACCCGCCAGCGCGAAATAGCGCAGGGCGGCAAACTTCGCAGGTAGCACGGCCAGCAAGGCCTGATCAATTGTGCCGGTTCCGAAGGGGGCGAGCAGCTGTTTGCGTGTTGAGCTATACCAGCACAGCGCCTCGTTGGTATCGTTGTTTTCCTCCTCGGGGTTGGCATGAATGAGGCGTTTCGATTGACCGTCTTTGAGCCAAGCAGTGCCATGGATGAGGGTTTGCACAGATTCGGAGCCAATTGTATTTTTAAGGAAAGCCTCAATGCGCTCATGGATTTTATTTGAGGTGAGTTGCGTGGGTAGGGCAAAATAGAGGCCGTGTTCATCGCCTTCTGTCCAACGCTTATAGGCGGCAGTGAGGGCGGCTTCAGTTTTCCCGAGCCCCATTGGCGCTTCGACAATATAGAGCCCCGGCGTATCGGCCGCTTTCAACAGGGCGCTTTGTATGCTGCGCGCTTTGAAGGCGGATGGGTTCGACGGATTAAACTGTTGGCCGAAACTGAGATTGGGCTTTGGTGCCGCTTTCCAGTGGAGTTGGTTTAAGCATTTCTTTGCGGTCGCCCTTAACGCGCTCAGTTCGATGGAGTTTTCGCTCGGAAACCAATCTGTATTCGAGCCAATCCAATCCGAGAAAATGGTAAACCCAGTGAGTAGATGGACGCGCTCGTGTTCTTGCTTGGCAAGTTCGGTGGGCAATGGCCCAAAGGTTTCGATGAGTTTGTTGAGCAGTTCATTTCGTAGAGCGATGAACTCGCAGTTGCCGCCCTCAAAGCATCGTTTTGGGTCTATACGATAGTCGAAACCAACTGGATACCGCCCATGGTGTCCACCTGTGGACACGAGCCAGTAAGCAGCTTTACTGTTTTGCTGATAGTACGTGTGTCCATGAAGATGCTTCTGACTAATTATTGAATGATTATTGCATAGATTGTCGCGTAATATGGCTGAACTCACGAGGTCGTAGTGTATCCATTTCGGAGCTTTAAGTTGAAAGCCCGGAGTTAGTTTCCCGATGTCGTGGCTCGCCACAAGTGTCAGTGCGCCCTTAGGTAACTGCTTCTTGATGCAGGGCGATAGGATTGAATAGAGCTCTGCAGCGACGGCTCCGACAGTCAAACAATGGTCTTCCACCGTTAAGATGGGTAAGCAGCTTTCGGGGTCTGTTTTCGCCCAACATTCATTGAGTGTGATTGAATTTTTCGGGAAATTATTTAACATGTCCTGCAAGGATAGCACCGAGGGTAGGACATTGGCGGGGGTAGGGAAGTGCTAACTGTGAAATGAATTATTTTTAAGCAAAACTTATAGAGGTTATCTTTAATGTGATCATAGCTGATTGAATCTAATCTGTCGTAACATTAAGAATGATTGAAAATCAGAGCGGAAAGTTCGGAGAGCGAAGGGGTAAAAGCCACCGTCCATCACGCATATAATAGCCTCGGATGAGGGCGACGCGTTGCTGGCGAGCATCTTCAATGATGATGCATGGAGTCGCGGCAGTGGGGGAGGACGCTTTTCGCTGCGACGGATGTTGGTGAAGCGGATTGGTTTTAGGACGTGGATGCGGTCGATGACGAAGCGGATCTGGGGTTTCCAGTAGATGGCTTCTAGGATGCCTCGGGCGGCGGAGGGGGTAATGACGTCGTAGCTTACGCGCTCGACTTTCATTTCGGGGCGAGTGAAACAGGCAAACTCATCCGCTGATGTGTAGTTTGATAGACATAGATTGTTTAGGGCTGGATTTTCGGGAGGTATTTGACGTGCGGAAGGTTTTCGAAGTCATCATCTTGAGTCCAAAGGGTGGCGTTTTGGTTACGTGCGGTGGCGTAGATGAGGGCATCTGCCATGGCGAGTTCGTATTTTATGCTGAGGTTTGCACCGAGTTCGGCGATTTCTGCATCAACGGGAATCACCTGCCCTTGTTCCATGAATTGTGTGATTTGCAGGGTTTTAGCTTCGTCTGCATGTAGTAAGCTGTATTTTCTTACTTCATAGAGAGTGATGACGGGGACGATAAGTGATGACGGGTCTGCTAAGGCTTTGAGGAAAGCCTGCGCATTTGGCCCTGCGTGGGTGACTTCGATCCATCCTGAACTGTCTAGGCAGATTGGTTTCATGGTAATAAGCGGTCGGTTTTTTCACGTTTGAATGGGAAATGTGCCTTGTCTTTCAGTATGCCGAGGAGTTGCTCCGGAGTGAGGATGGGGCGGATTTCGATATGGCCATCTTTTTCGATGACGTTGAGCCTTTGTCCGGGCTTAAGTCCCAGCGTTTGACGAACCTTCTTTGGTATTACGATTTGATATTTGGGTGATATTAGAGAAATTGTCATACTTTTAAGTAATAGTTTTACGGTTTTAAATTGCAATACGATTTATTAGAGGCAAAATGAGGAGAATTCGCAAGGAGCGTCGAGCCGTTTGAGTCCGGTTTCTGAGTGGTAGTTATTTTGGTGGTGGTCTAGAATAGCAAAGGCTTCGTCGCAGTGGAGGGAGATGTTGTTTTGAATAGCTTGCCATTCGTATTCATAGACTTGGACGGTGAATTGTTGGGCGAGGCGTTTGGCCATCTTGCATTTGGATCCACTCACGCTTTTAGAGAATCTTGAAACCAGTTTGGACACCATGTGGCTGCGCGGGAGTTTTCCTGAGCCTTTAACCTAAAAACGGCAGTTCAAGTAGGTTCAATTCTCTAAACCGTTAATGGACGTTAATTAACGTTAATCAAGTAGGCCGCCAAATTGGCGATAGAGTGAAAATAGAGCAGATGGTTGCAGAGAT
>Ga0222632_1000397_pt1 | contig 23980 bp, 13 predicted proteins | sample AntAcemetageno46_FD_179828 | JGI IMG/M metagenome (GOLD analysis project Ga0222632, IMG submission 179828) | Saline water microbial communities from Ace Lake, Antarctica - #46 | ecosystem: Environmental > Aquatic > Non-marine Saline and Alkaline > Saline | place: Antarctica: Ace Lake | collected...
AACAAGAGAATCTAACTGTTGGTAATCATTATTAAAAATTCTATCTAGATTTTCTACAATTCTTTCTTGGTGGTCTTTTGGGAGGATGGGGATTTTTTTAGTTGCTAAGTCCTGATATTTAACATGGGGTTGTGCTTGTCCTGTTTGAATTCCTCCATCACATTTTTTTTTAATAAATTTATTTTCATTTAATTTTAACCAGGTATATAAATACTTATTATCAAATTTTTTATTTTTAAATTTAATTTCAAAACAATCTGAAGCCCAAACTTTAGAATCATATTTTGAAATATATCCAGCATTCGCACCAGATTGACTTACAAGTATTGCATTTTCATTCATGTTAAATTTATTATAAAATCCAAAAGGTTTCATACCACCACCAATAACTGGATAAATTCCTTTATTTTTATTAATAGTATCTTTTGATATTATTTTGCCTCTTTTAAATTCACAAACTTCACCCAGTGTTTTATATACAACACCATTTATCAAATCATCTTTATTTTCAATAAAATTTTCCATATTCAAAGACCATTCTTTATTGAACAAATCTTTGAAAGATACTTGAACAAAATTTTCTTTAATTAAAAGTTCTTTATCACCTTTACCTTTTTCTTTAGAATGAAAATATCCTTTATGAAAATTAATTTTGTCTGTTTTTCCTGAATTTTCTAAAATTACACAAGATGTTGCATAATTGGTATGGGAAAAAATACCTGCTGGAAGATTCAAGATATCAGTAATTTTATAATCTTCAATTAAATGTTTTCGAAGTCTTTTTTCCCATGAGTTTTTACTTCCTCCATTATTAAGAATATTTTGACCAACAACAAATCCAGCTTTTCCATTTTTTTTTAAAAATTTTGGAATCATAAAAGTTCCCAATCCTAAACTATCTTTAATAGTATATTTTCCTGATTTCATTAATTTCCAAAAATCGGTTTTAGGTGAATCCTTTACTGATAATAAAATATCAATAGTTTCACCAAATGGAGGATTAGTAATTACCTTATCAAATTTACCTAGATTTCTTTTAATAAATTTAGTATAATCATAACTATCTCCTTTTGTTATATTTTCAGATTTAATATCTGCAATATGTGTATTAAATTTTAGAAATTTAAAAATTTTATCACTAGTGTCTTGAGCATAAATATTTTCATTTTTAACATTAAATCTTTTTTTTGCATTCAAAATAAAACCACCAGAACCTGCAAAAGGATCAATAATTTTATCGGTGGATTTTATATCTAATTTATTATTTACCCAATTAACTACTTGTTGATTAGTAAAATATTGTCCCCAATTTCCACCTGTTGATCCTGCATCTTTCATAAACTTTTCAAAACCTTCTCCCAAAGCATCATAAGGAAAAGCATGAATATCAAAATTATTATTTTGATCTACTGGTAAAAATCCTTTAGAATAAATTTTATTAATAATTTTTTGAAGTTTTGCTCCACCATCTGTCGCATCGTCTCCTTTGTCCCAATGATTTAAATTAGTAAGTCTTCCAATATCAAGTTTTAAATCTGATAAATGATTTCCCATAATTTTAGCAAAACCAATATCTTTATTTTCATCTCTTTTGATTAATCTAGGTAAAAATAATTTAGATAATTTTTCTGAATTTAACTCTCTATAAATACCACTTAAACTACATTCTGTATTGTAATTATTGTTTTTTTCATCTTCCTCTATTTTTGAATCAGTACAAAAATTTTTATAAAAATACTTGAGAGTATATTTATCTGGTACATCATTATTATTATCAGATAAATGTCTTAAGTATAAAAGATTAATTATTTCATTATATGCATCCATTCCTGTCATTTTAGGAGCAGGATTATTTCGACAAACATCATGTAGTGTTTTTAATATTGAAAAATATTGTGTTTTTATCATATCCATATTATAAAATAAAATAAGGTAATTATTAAATCAATTTTTTAATAAAAATTATTTTTTTTACCCTTATCAATATTAAAATATTTATAATCAAATTCTGACCAGATATAATTTGGATATTTAGGCAACCTATTATCTTTTTTACACCATTTATTCCAATTTGCCTTAGGATTCATAATAGATATATTTTTATTTGAAAGCCCGTCTATTGCTTCTGACATATCAATATAAAAATTATGGCCTATATCACAGAATTTATACCAAGAACATTTACGAAATAACTCTAAATAATCATTACTCCCAACCAGAGGTAAATTATATTTTTTCAAAAATTTTTCATCAATCTTTTTATATTCATCCACAAAATCGGTATTCTTATGAAATCTAAATTTTTCTTTTAAAATTTTTCCTTTATGTTTAAAATTATCTTCAGAACTTAATCGTATTCTTTCTTGTAGTATTGGTTCAAATTTATTAATAACTTCTTCCCATGGTAATCTATTACAATGAATTTTAATTTTATTACCTCCTAAATTCATTGTAATAATTTCTTTTTCTTTATTAAATTGAATTATATTCATTAATTTAATATATTTATCATATTTAGTTTCCATAATTTTATTATCTAATCCAGACATATTTTGAAGTGCTAAATAATAACTAATAATTTTATCAATAAACTCTTTTTCATATCCACCATTATTTTTAACATACCCATCAATAATTACCCCAAAAGTTTTTTCTGGATTTTCTACATCAATTCTTAAAACTCGTCCTATTGATTGAATAAAAGGAATGGGAGACCGTTTTTTTACTTTATCTAAAAATATACATCCATCTAAATGTTTAATATCACTCCCTTCACGATGTTTATTAGCACAAAATAAAATATGATTACCTTCACTCTTCTTAAACTCGTTATAATCAATATCGTCATTTGTTGATACATCTAATCCAAACTTGAAATTAATTAAATTACTTCTTTGTTGATAACTACTTTCAAATAATTCTTTCCATTTTTTTGATAAGGCAATTGTTCTACACCAAGCAACTAACTTTTTATTTGGTAAGGTTGGTAGTATATGGTTTAGTAATTCTAAAATTGAACCTAGTTCTAACTGTGATACTAATTTATTTTTATTTTTTTTATCTTCAATCATTTGATACCAATAAAAATTAGGAGGTAAAATTAAATTTTTTTTAATAGCATGAATCATATTATAATCAGTCAATAAGATTAAATTTTTTTTTTTATCTCCATAGATTTCTTTTAATTTTGGTACATCATTTTTACCAGTTCGTAAGGGGGTCGCACTAAAACCAATAATTTGAGTTTTTAATTCATTCTTACAAAATTTTAAAAAATTATGACATTGAACACTTGAAGTATTATGACACTCATCATGTAAAACTAAATCTAATTCTTCAATATTCTTATATTTCTTTTTATGAGTCAAATAAGCCCTATTAATTACAATTAAAGTGGGTTCATTATTTTTTCCTAATTCTTCAATCCATTCGTCATTTTTAGTTATAATCCTTTCAATAATTTTGTATTTAGTCAAGTCTGCTATCCCTAAATTTTTCCATTTTAATATCTTATTTTTAGAAGGATTCAATGAGACTTTATCAAATTCAAATAAATCTTTTAAAATACTGACTCTTTCTGTAAAAAGAATTACTCTTGGATTAGTTTTAACTCTGTTTATATAATCCAAGTATTTCAAAATAATAAAAGTTTTTCCACTACCTGTTGCTTGACAATGTATACCTGTTTCAATTCCATTTCTTTCTAATCTATCAAATGCCTCTTGTTGATTTGGTCTCAACTCAATTTTATTTAATTTATTAACTTCATTATCAATACTCGTAAGATCTATATTAATTTTTTCTTCCCCTACATAATTTTCTATTATTTCATTATCACCAAACCATTTTATTAAACTATTATTTATTTTAATAAAAGATTTCTTAGTATCATTTGATTCATTTAAATACTTACCAAATAACCATTTTTTTATTTGGTCTATATCATCATATTTATTAATTAACTTTTGTAATTTATTTTGAATAAAATTAAAATATTTTGTGAACAACTCATAATCTAATTCTAAACTGGATTTTAAATAAGAGGGAATATTTTTAAAACTAGTTTTCATTGTCATTGTAATAATTTCTTCTGCAATTTGAGGATGTTTAGAAGATATCTCATCTCTCACTTGATTAAATTCATCTAATAAATCATTTAATTGTTGGATTTTTTCCATAATACCTTTCTTAGTCAGTATTAAAAATAATTTAATCAGTTTTTTTAAATTGATCATATCTATATTTTAAAAAAGTCATGAATTTATAATTTTTAGGCAAATCTAATTTTTTCCCTTGATAACCTGAAATATCCCCTATTACATTATTCTTTACTTCTACTTCATAAGTAAATGGATTAATACACCATTCATTATTATCAAATTGATAATGTAAATTTTTTGTTAATATTATACCATTATCTAAATCATAATTCTCTTTGTCTTTTATTTCCATTAAATGACATGCCTCTAAATAATTAGCTGTGTCATTTGATACTACACATTTATTATTAAATAGTTGCTTAATTTTATTTGCCCATTCTTTTTGTTTATTTCGTTGTCGTTCCGAATCATATATTTTAATTTGATATATATTATCTAATAAAAAAGTTAATTCATCTTCAAATAATTCTTTATCGTCAAATTTAAAATTATTATAATCTAAATCATTTACAATACTTGTTTGAGTATCTAAATATTTTTCTAATAAACTCATTCTTATTTATATTACTAATTTTTCTTTAATTAAAGGCTACGATATTCTGATACTTTTATATGACCATATCTCATATAAATAATAAATAAAATAATATAAAAATAATTTTCTGGAAATCTTCTAAAAAAATAAATTAATAATAAAATTAAAATAAAATTATAAGTATAATAAGTTTTTTCTAATTCTTTTTGTTTTTTTCTACCTAATTCTTTATTTGAAGTATATATATTTAAATAACTCTTTTTATTTTCTCCAGCCTCTAAATAATAATAATATTTAAAATGTTTAGGTAAAATATATTCAATTATTAAGGGATGAGGTATAAATAATATGGGAGATAAAACACTAACTTTATAAACATAAGTTTTTTTCAATTTATTAAAAATAATAGGTTTTGGTTTTTCAAAAAATGTGTTTATTTGATCAATTAATTTAGAGTCTTCTGATGCTAAAATATATTTACCTTCACCATCAAATCTTAAACTAATATCAATAATAGTATTTTTATGATATTGTATATTTAAAATTCCTGTATAATCAAAAAAATACTTTCTAATAAATGACATAAATTGAAAAGGTATATCTTCACCTATAATCTTATAATCTTCTAAAAAATTATCAGTATGATGTATTAAATAATGAGTTTTAAACATTATAGATCCTTTATATAGTATCAAATCCCAAGAACCCTCAATTCCATTAATAAACTCCATCCAAAATAATTTATTATAAGTTTTAGGTGTATCTTTAAATTTCATTCTTATTGTTTCTAAATCTTGGTAATTATTAACTAAATAACAGTCTTGATTTTTTCCTAATAAATTAATATCAGGTTTTATAAAAACTGGGAAAAAAGGAGGAGTTTGATTTAACCTCCCAACTTTCTTCCCTTGATATTTAAAAATATTAAATCTATTATAAAATTTTTGATAATGTGGATATTTTTTATAGGCTTTACTATCATTAACTGGTATATTTTTTGAAAATTTATATTTTAATGATGTTAATAATTCCATTATAAAAAAATAGATTTTAAAATAAGTTCTTAAAATAAATTTATTTAAATAATGTGATGAGTTCCCCTTATATAAATTAAAAAATTGATTTTATTATAAATTGATTCAAACATAAATATTTATGTCTAAACCAGCAAAATTACTTAATGAAGATTCAGCAACTTTAAATATTAAAGTTAATAAATCTACTTCTCATAATAAATACTCTCTTGTTTTACTAGCAACAAATGATACTGTTATAGAATCAATTGAATGGATCCACTTAGATAAGACTACGGGATATCAAGCTTGTCTTGAAGATTCTTGTAAGCAAGTTATTTATCCTTTTAATGAAATTACTATAGAATCAAATGGTGTTACTAAAAAATTTGTTTCTGAAGATGGATTTGATGTTATAAATCTATATGATTATGTTTTAGAAATTGAAAAAGAAGCACGTTCATTAACAAATTTATGTGGTGGAATAGATCTTCATCACATATTTTTTGAAGGCTTACATTTAGAAGGAGATGTGTATGTGGCATACTGGGGGAGTTAGTGTATCTTACTGATATTTATTTATTAAAAAATTGATTTAATTATAATTAAATATTATATTATTATGACCAATCGAATTCTTAAACCTATTTTTGTGAGTATAAATTATCCATTTGATTTTTTACTGGGTAAACAAGATAATTATATTTACCCTTTGAGTAGTGATATTATTATCAAAAGTAAAAAATATTATGGTAGTTTATCATATGTAGATGTAAATAATAAATTCTATACTACATTTTCTGATGAAAATGATAAATATAAATACAAACAAGTGCAACCCACATGTAATTGGTATCGTTGTGAATTAATTGATAGTTTAAAAAATCCAGATTATCGTAAATTAGTGAATATGATTATAGATAATAAAGATAGCTTTTATAATTATAAATTACAATCTTTTTATAGAGCACTTATGTTTGAAACGAATGATTTCAAAAATATACAATTTGATATTCTTGAAGAAAGAAAATTAATTAGATCATTAGAAACAATCAATGAAATAGTTACCTATTATAATCCAAAAATTGATGAATTAGAAAAATATTTACCTAAAAAATATATACCTACTTTAGATAATTATATGGAACTTATAGAAAAATATGGTACTTCAATTTATGATAATAGTGAAGATAATTATTATTATAATTTACACATTCTATCTTGTATAAATCCTAAATTTGCAGAAAAAATTAAATCATTAATGAAAAAGAACTTAAAATGGTATGAAGCTACTTATAAAAAAATTACTTATAATAAAAATTGGAGATGTGTTATTAATACTGGATATGAAATAGATCATAATATAGAAGAAGTTCTTAAATACAATCCTTGTTTAATTTTTTGTGTAAAAGATGAATCTTATCACACTGAAGAAAATTATATAAATGCTTTACGTAATGATTGTCGTTCTAGTTATAATTTAATTCCAGAAAAATTTAGAACCGCAAATGTAAATAAATATAAACATTAAATTTAAGGCTTAAAATATCTAAACATACCTTTTTTAGTTTTTTTCCATTTATAATTTCTTTTATCGTGTGGGTTTAATCCATCCCAACTTTCCATAACTAAATTATTTACAACTAGATTATCAGTATTATAATTATCTACTTTTAAATTATAATAAATTATAGTATCATTATTCCATTCTTTTTTTAAATTATCATCCTTTGGAAATCTCCATTTTTTATTATATAAATAAGCATGATTTTCTGAAATAAATGTATTTTTATCAGGCTTATTTTTTTCAAAAAAATGTTTTGGAATTTTAAAAGGTTTATTTATTTCTTTAGTACTTAGTGTGTTTTTATAAATTTTATTGATGATAACTTTTCTTTTATCATTTGTATATAACACATCTCCTATATTTAATTTAGTAATGTTAATATAACCATTTGGTGTTAATATATAACAACTATCAGTTAAACATGGTGTCACTTCTGGTTCACTATATAAAATTTGAGCTCTTAATAATATAGATCCAGAAGCAGGAATAAGAAAATTTATATTAGCATTATCATCATTGTTATCACTTTCCATAGATGTAAGTGAGGCTGATGTTAAATAAAACACATCTCCTTCACTTATTAATATATTTAAACTAGTAAACTGAATTATATCTGATAATCCTGATATTAAATCACTTGTTGTTGTTGCAATTGGTGTTACAGTATCATTATAAAATAAATTAAAACTTCTTCCAGGACTAGATTCATTTGCTGATTCATTTGTATGATCAAAAAAACGAATTAAAGTTATATTATTACCAATTAAATTACTTCCAGGTGCTATTTTAAAACCATGATGAGGTACATTTATAATAGAAATTAATTATGTATCTGTAGTTGTTACGATACTAGGCATTAAATATAAAAATATTTTAAATTAAAGATTAAATTAAAATATTTTATGTATTTTTAAGATTATAAATAATATTACTTAAAGAGTCTGACTCATAATTAATTTTTAATAATTTATCTAAATTAATATCAAAATCTAATTCATAAAATTTCTGATATTTTCTAAGAAATGGTATTAATAATTTTTCTATTTCATCTGCAGTTATACCATAAATTATATTTCTATTAATTTTCATATATCCGTGTTCATCTAAAGGTAATGAATTTAATTTTAATCGATAATTATAACAATAAATTCTATGAAAAAAGTATTCAATTGATTCAGCTAGCGAATATTCTGTTTCTTTAAAAAAATATTCAGTTACTTTAGGTTTTAATTTATTTCCAATTAAATATTTTTTAAATATTACAATAAAACGTTTTGTTAAAAATGAATTATTATTAATAATATCTATTATATCATCAATTATTTTATCTTTGTTTGTATTTTTTTTAATACAATCTTTTTTTATTTTAATAATTTGTTTTGCTTTAATTATTCTTGATTCTAAATATGATTCTAATTTACCATAACTAGATACCATTCTAAAATCTATACTTTCTCTATATAAATTATTAATTATCCATCTAATAATTTCTAAATCTAAATCAAATTTTTCTGCATAATAATAATAATATAATTGATTTTCCATAAATGGTAAAATATATTTAATAAATATATAATCTTTATACCCCAAATTATAATTAGAAAAAATAACAGCACAATATTTTTCTCTTTCATCATTATTATTTAAATCTAAATGATTACAATCTACAAATAATTCATATTTTGAAATATCTTTTAATAATTTCTCTATACCAAACCAATTACCTAATACTAAAATGCCATAACTATTTATTTTTTTATAAAAATTATAATTTGAATTATCATCATATAATAACAACATTTCTTTTAATTTTGCATTATCTCTTTCAATTGAATTCAAAAATTGTTTTAGTTTATTTATTTTAATTAAAATAGATTCATTTTTATTACTTGCCAATAAAATAAATAATCCCAAAGAATCATAACTTTTAGTTTTATTTGCTAATAATTTAATAAAATTAGTAAAATTATTCATTTGAGAGTTAATATTAAAATAATTTTTTAATAAATTAATGATTTCTTTTAAAGAAAAGTTTTCTCGGATTAAATTTAGTATTTGTTTAATTTCGTAATATTGATTATAATCTTCACTAGAATCATTATCATTTTGTATATTTTTTTTAGCTAAATGTAAATTAAATTTTTTTTCAATATAATTATTTGTAAATCTCCAAATAAAAACAAGCCATTCTTCTGGTAAAACTTCATTATATTTTTTTTTAATATTATTTAAAATAAAATTAAATCCTATTTCAGTGGTAGGAACAGATATGCTTAAAAGTTGAGAGGGACTTCTATAAGAATCATCAAATTTAACATTAGTACTAATTAATAAACTTGATGAGTTATAATTATTTATTGAAATATTATTTTTAATTTCTGGTATTCCTAATTTAAACAAAATTTTAGTATCAAAATCATTTACATTTTTAAGAGTAAATGTAGTAGAATATGTAGTTATATAGTGACGACATCTTGAATTAATTATATATTGTAATTCTAAATTAGTATTATAATCTTCTAAACTTATTAAATAATCACCATTTTTAATTTTATTTTCTATCTCCTGAATATTTAAAATTACATTATTATATCCTGGATATACTAAAGAATAAATTGACTTGTTATTTATTTCATTTATTGAATTTAAAGAAAAACCCAAATTACCTGCTATCATTTTAGCATCCAATTCACTATCTGTTCTAGATTGTTTTTTTTTATCTTTTTGGAAATCAATCTCTATTTTAGAGGCTCCTAATTCTTCCATAATTTGACAAAAACCTCTTATTTTATATTCTGTTATTTTCATCTGATATTTATTAATTGGTATATAAACATAAGAATTTTGAACAATTAATCTTCTATATAAAATACCTTTCTGAATTAATCCCTCATCAAAAATAATTTTAAATTTATCTTCCGATATTATTTTTTTCATTGAAGATAAACGTTTATTTAAATTCCTTAACATATCATCTAATTGATATTTAAATTCATAAGGTAAAAAAGTTATTTCTTTAAAATTACTTATGGGAGTACTTAAATAACAAAATATATTTTTTTTTGCTTGTAATCTAAAATTATTAACAAAAATAATTAAATGACTCTTACTAAAAATATCATATATATTATCTTCAGATAAGTGTTCTAATTCATTGAAAGTAAAGAAATTTTTAGAAAGATACTTTTCACTTACTCTTGTATTTTCTTGATAACTCTTATACTTAATAGGGGAATCTGATAACTCTGAACTATCACTATCATATTCTTTTTCCATTATAATAACTCTTATTTAATTTTTACTCAAGGAACTCTAATACATCCTTAAATTCTTCAATTGATTTTACTTTCATTTTATCTAAAATATTAGGGTTTTCTTTTATAATTTTATCCATATCTTTTTGGTTGTCTTTTGGATATAACATTAATTTAACACCTGCTTTTAAAGCTCCATATGTTTTTTCTTTTAATCCTCCAATTTCACCTACTTTACCTTGAAGATTCATTTCTCCAGTTAGTGCTAAAGTATTGGGGATTGTTTTCTTAGTTAAATATGAATAAAATAGAAGTGTTAAAGCTGTACCTGCACTTGGTCCATCTTTTGGAGTGGCTCCATCTGGACAGTGAATATGAAAACCTTCTGTATTTTCTTTCCAATATTTAGTCCATTCTTTTTTCTTTTCATCTGATAAATAATTCCATGATACTGATTGAGCTACTTCAACTGATTCTTTAATAACTTTTTCAAGACTTCCTGTTTTCTTAATAGCAAATGGTTGATGAGAAGGAAATGTCATCAATTCAATAGGAAGAATGCCTCCAATACCATACATGTTAGCCCACAATCCATTAACAAGTCCAATTTTAGATTTATCATGAATAACAATAGGTGTCATTTCTCGGTAGTCTGTCATTAGAGTCTTAACTTGTTCTAAAGAATTAATATGATAAGGAAATTTAAATTTTTTTGTATCATTTCCTAATTTTCTTTTTGCCAAATAAAGAACATTAAATTCTCGAGCAAGATGAAATAAGATTTCTTTTAGTTTTCTTACGCCACCTTCAAAAGTAAATTTTTCAATTAGATTAGTTACAAATTCATCTGAAATTGTAATATCTCTTTCTTTTCGTCCCATTTCTTTTAAAATTGACCGTAAAAGATATTTTTGAGCAATAATAGTTTTTTGTCTTGCATCTAAACCTTTTGCTCTAATAACAGTTATTCTATCAAGAAGAATTCTATCAACTAATGATCTATCGTTAAAACTAAAAATAAAAGTTGCTTTTGACAAGTCAATTGAAACTCCATGGAAGTATTTGTCATTGAAATGATAATTTTGAACAGGATCAATCAAATGAACCAAAAGATTAATAATCTCCATACCCTTTGCAGTTTTACTTACCTTGTCCAATTCGTCAAAATAAAATATAGGATTCATACATTTAGCTTGAATAATTGACTCTGCAATTTTACCGGGAATACTTCCTTCATAAGTGAAAGAATGCCCTTCTAAGAAAGAAGCATCACTCGCACCACCCAAAGAGATTGGAATAAAAGGTCTACCCATTACTTTAGAAATTCCAGTTTCAATCAATTGAGTTTTACCAATACCTGGTGGTCCCTCAATACCCATAACCAATCCCTTTGCATTAGGATTACTAATACTTTGACAAAGAATTTGAATGATTCTATTTTTAACGTCATCATGTCCATAAACAGCTTCATCCATTGTTTTTTTTAGGTTTCTAATAAATTTTTTAATAGTATTTGATTCTTCCATATTGGATCCTTCATATTTACCAAAAGGTAAAGACATTACACGGTTTAGCCATGTTTTGCCTTTAATCCCTGATTTTGATAAAGAATTATATTCCCGAAGAATATTTTTTCTTTCTTCCAATGGAATAGGTAAATCTAGAATCTTAAAATACATTGGTTTTTCTCCTTGTTCAATTCCTTCAACTCTTTCTGCTTCAGTTAAAAGTTTTTCACGATCATTTGGTGCAAGAGTATTAAGATATTCGTGACAAGTGTCTAATGACATATTCTTAGATGATTTATTTCTAATTTCTTCGAATCGTTTATTCCAATCATCCAAAAAAGGATTATTTTTTTGATTTCCCCCCATTGGGAAAGAAATAATAATACCTGCTATTTGTGAAGGGTCAGGATTTTGGTTATTAGCATTAGGTACTTCTTCATTATCAGAATCAGAATCAGAATTAGAATCAGAATCAGTATCAGTATCAGAATCTTGATATTTATTAATATCAGTATTTTCTTCTTCACTTGGTTTTACTTTTTTATGATTATCATATAAACCATTCAAAAAATTAAAAATAGCTTTCTTGTCAATTTGCTTATTTTGAGGGTGTTCTTCTTCTATAAAATCAAGCAATTGAACTAAAATATTCATACAAATTCCTTTATCATGGAGTTTCTGAGTTAAAAATGTTAGTTCTTCAATTGTTTTAATTTTTTCTTGATGAACTAGATCTAGTTCTCTCATCCATCTTTTTATTTTATTAAATAGTTGATTATATGACTTTGGTGAAGCCAAATAAACACCCATTTTTTCTTTAATCCAATCAAGGTATATATCCTTAATATAAGTGTCTTGTTCATCAATTGATTGAGAAAGTGGACGCTTATTATTTAATTTTTTAAAAAATGTAATATGTTCAGACATACTATTTATATGTTTTATTAGAAATAAAGTAAATCAATTTTTTTTAACCTATTAGTTGACTTAAATAGATATTATACTTATATTATAACAATCCAATGGGGATTAAAAAACTATATAAATATCTGTCAGATAACAAGATAATTAAATATAAACAATTATCAGAATATAATGGTAAAAAAGTTGCAATCGATATCAGTATATTATTATATCAATTAGTTATCTCAATTCGAAATTCGGGTGATGATCTAAGAAATAAAAAAGGAGAAGTTACTAGTCATATTCTTGGCTTATTTAATAAAACAATTTGGTTAATAAATAATAATATAATTCCTGTATATATTTTTGATGGAAAACCTCCTGCAATTAAAAAAAATACATTAAATCATCGTCGTAATATTAGAGCAAAAGCAAAAGAAAAAGAACAAAAATCTATTAATGAAGAAGATAGAATAAAATATTTTAAAAGAACCACTGTTATAACAACAGAACAAATGGATCAGTGTAAAGAATTATTACATTATATGGGTGTTCCTTATTTTCAAGCAGAAGGAGAAGCTGATATATTATGTGCTCAATTATGTAAATATGGTTATGTTGATGCGGTGTCAACAGAAGATATGGATATTTTAACATTTGGATCAATTAATATAGTTAAAAATATATTTAGTAGAAGAAAACAGATTGAGGAAATTTGTCTTGAAGATATTTTAAGTAAATTAAAAATGTCTCAAGATAAATTTATAAGATTTTGTATATTTTTAGGTTGTGACTATAATATACCAATTAAAGAAATGAATTTTGATTATGCAAAAAAATTAACAAATAAATATAGTAATGATATTGAATTAAAAAATGGTACAGATATTTTACCAAGTGATTTTTCAATAGATTTGCCATATCAATATTTTGTAAATCAAGAATTTAATTTAAAAAATATACATTTAAAAATAGAAAAACCTAATGATAAATTATTAGATTTACTTGTAAAAAATTATGGATTAATTAAACATAAAATCTTATGGAAAATTAACTTGTTAAAAAATATTTCACCAGTTTAATTAACATTATCATTTATAAAAACTACCAATGCCCTCCACGTCCTATACCTCCACGTCCTATACCACCACGTCCTATACCACCACGTCCTATACCACCACGTCCTATACCTCCACGTCCTATACCTCCACGTCCTATACCACCACGTCCTATGCCACCGCGTCCTATACCTCCACGTCCTATACCACCACGTCCTATGCCACCGCGACTCCTTAATCTATAATTTGGCAATTTATATTGAGAAATAGGAACAAATTTATTATTAATATAATAATTAAAATCAAAATCTGATTCAAAAGTTGGGTTATCTATAACTGTATAAATTTCTTCGGCTGTATATTCTTCTAAAAATAACATTTTTTTATCAAATTCACGCCCTCTAATTCCATAAATATCTTTTATTTGTTTAAGATTAAAAGTTTTAATTATTTCTAATTTTTCTCTTGTAAAAGTTGGTCTTTCTGGTAACTCGTCTTTATTAATGGTTTCTTTCCCTATAATAGAAACAGGAACTTTAATTAAGTATTCTAAGTGAGTCATTCTAATATCATCTGATGAAAAATCACCAACTTTATCATTAAAAATTTTGGATATTAAATATGATTGAGATTGTATTTTTTTAATATTAAAAGGTATATTTATAATATCTAGAACTAAATGATTTTTATTAGGAGGTTTTAGTGTATTAATAGTCTTATTTATTTCAGACAAGTTTAATGATTTGGAAAGTTCAATATGTAAAATTGTACATAAAATTATATATTTAATAATATAAAATCCTAAATCGGATGATTCAATTTTACTATCTATTTTTTTTTTTGAATTATTTTGGTTAAAAAAATAATTTATAAAATTTTGTCTAAATTTACTATCCATACCAGTTAAATTTAACTTATCATCATATTTAATTATTGATTTAAGATAAGAATAAACACTATAAGTGGTATCAGTATATATTATATCCTTTGGTTTATTTTTACTATTTAATTCACTTTTCATATAAAATTTAATTAATTTATTTTGTATAGATAATCTGTTGTTATCATAATCATCTTTAATTAAATATTCTAATTTTTTAATATTATATTTATTTAAAATAAATTTTAAAGATTCCAGCTTTAATACATTATAACACCATAATAAAAGTAATAAATGACTAATCTCTTTTATAAATAAATTTTTCAAAGCAGTATCACTGTCTGTACTATCTGTATTATCTAAATTTTTTACAAAATCTTGCATCACTATTTCCCATGAAATGTTTGGTGTTAAATGATTTATTAATGTTTTTAAATCGGTATATTTATCTTTAATTGTGGGATGTATATGGGAACTATTTAAAATTTTATAATATAATTTAATAAAGTTTTCTTCATCAGATGTATCAATTAATATAGCATTTTTAAATTTACTATATAAATTTTCAGAACTGTTTTTTAAAATACTATTAAAATAATTCTTAAATGAGAAAGTTACATGTCTTGTTACTTTTTGATAATATTGTTTTATCCGTACTTGTTTCATTTTTTCATTTGATTCTTCTATCGCCTTTATTTTTTGTGTGCTTAATTGTGTTTTGGAAAATATAGCTGTATCTAAAATATCTATTTCATTATAAAATAATTCATTTATATCACTAAATTCATTCGCTTTAATATAATTATTTAATCTTTTATTTGTAAATTTAAAAATTTTATAAAATTCATTTAATTCATTATTTTTATTTTTATTTACATTAACTAAAATAGCTTTTATAAATGTATATTTAGTTTCAGTATTATTTATTAGTAAACTAATAAATTGTCTGTTATGTTCTAGTCTTAATAAATTTTCATAAAAATTATAAATAAATTTGTGTGGGTGTTCTTTTATTTTTGGATAAATAATTTCTTTAAAATATGTTTTTATAGGAGGTATATATGATTTAATTTTAAGTGCAATTAACTTATTTATTTCTTTTAAAACATATTTTGTAAAATTTATCTTATCAGAGTCATATAATTTTAAAAATTCTTCAACATTTTCTTTATCCATATTGTACACTAAATAAGGAATTAATTTATAATTATTAATAAATTTTAAAATTGACTTAATAATAATAAAATAAAGAAATAATAGTATTTTTTTTTTTTTATTATTATTATTATTAATACCATTATTTTCTAATACCGTTTTATATTCAGGAGCAAAATTATATGTATAGTGCTTATAAATTTGTGGATCAATAAGACTTGTTCTTAAAAAAAAATTTAGACCCAATCCAGTTTTTATTAATGTATTGCTTAATAGTTTAAAAGCATTATTAAACATAGTACTATCTAGCATTGAATCACTTCTACAATGACCATGACTATCACTCAAAGTAACTTCAATAGTTACTTTAGGATGATTGATAGTTATTTTATAATTTGTGTATATAATAATTTCAACCTCAGTCGTTCTTAAAAAATCACCCTCCTTAACATAATTAAATTTACTTACAAAATCAGTTATACTTGTTTCATTAACACCAAACATTATGTTAAGTAATTTTAGAACATTAACATGAGAAGGAATTATTTCTCTATTATCAGTCACCACGCCACCAACCTTATTATATTCTATATCTTCTAAACCTTGAATAAGATTCATAAATTCTAGTTTTTTTTTTATTAATTTTTCTATAGAATTATTTTCAGTATAAAATTTAATTATTTGTTCTCTTAATATAGAACTTGAATCTGGTGCAGGTGTTGGTAAATATTTTAGATTAATTTTATTTACATTAAAATCAAAAAGTAAATAATTTATTAAATTATAAATTGTTGTTTCCCCACAATCTGGAATAAAAGTGCCATCGGGACTTCTTAATATATTACTTGCCATGTCTAAAATAGTAAAGTCATTATGTTTGTTAGTAGATGTTAATATTTCAGTAACGTTATCAGATGTACGATAAAAAGATGATGAAGTCAATTTTAAAATATTATTTGTAATTTCATTTATATTAAAAAACCCTTCGTTTGATATTTTCAGTAAAAATAATCCATATAAACCATATGTTGGATTAATTAAATAAGTGGGGTAATTTGATATTGTTGTAAGAACATGTTCAAGATCATTTTTAATTAAATCAAAAATTTTATCATCAGACATATTTAATATTTCAAAAAAGTTTTTTTTATGTGCGGGATCTAAATATTCACTAGATTTTATTTTTTTTGGTTTCAATAAATTAAAAGTTATTAAAGTTCTAACTAATTTATCTTTGTGTATACTAAATGTTTCTAAAATTTCATCTTTAATCTTGATTTTATCATTAAATGTAGCTGTTGATATTTTTTCTATCATTTCAATAAATTCATATTCTAGTCTTGCCAAAGACATTAAATATGGTACTCCTACCTTAAAATTATTACTTAATGTATCACCTTTTATATTTAAAAATTTGTTTAAAAGTATTTGTTCAGTCTCATCAATCCAATGAAAAAATAAATTAAAAATTTCACGATATAATACGAATTTTTGAAGTGGCTCTTTAATTAATAGTGTATTGTATTCTAAGTATTTACCTTCTATTAAAATACTTATATTATTATTTAAATTGCGCTCTATATATTGTTTTGGCTGATATGAACTAATATCACATGGTACATCATCATCCTCAGAACTATATATTTTTTTAATAATTCCATTTTCGTCTAAACAATAACACTCTTCAATAGAATAATCATCAGGTATTTTCTCAAAAAGAAAAAAATTAGAAGAAGACGATCTTGTATTTTTACTTACAAAAATAATTTTTTTATCAGTTGATGAATTTAATGGATTTAATTTTTCCATTAAACAATTAAATAAATCTTCATCTGTAAAATCTTCATAATTAGTAATTGTATTGTTAATATCTTTGTCAGTGTCAGTGTCATAATTAAGTATCATTTGTGTTTTATCTATAATGCTTTCAATCTCTGATTTATTTTCACCTAAATAAAAAGCCCCACCTGTATTTATCATTAATTATATAAATAAAATATATTAAATTATACTTAAAGATTTAAATATAAAAAAACTAGTTTTTTAATACATTAATGTGTGTTTTTTTAGCTTGCCTTTAGTAGTCTTAAAGAAAACACGGTGAAAGCCTATCACCAAATTCGTCAATCATAAACAACATTAATGCCAAATTAATCAAATAATTAATTTGATATAATATTGTTAAAGTTTAACTTCTAATGGTCCTCACCACTTAGCACACTTAAAAAGCAAAAATATTAAGGGATTAGCAATAAATAATTATTTCAATTTTTTCTAAAATTATCTAAAAATTGTTGGTGATTTATATTATTAATTGGAATTAAGTGACATTTTGATATAAATATTGACATACTACAATCAATTAGTTTTTCTTTATTTTTAATACATTAATGTGTGTTTTTTTAGCTTGCCTTTAGTAGTCTTAAAGAAAACACGGTGAAAGCCTATCACCAAATTCGTCAATCATAAACAACATTAATGCCAAATTAATCAAATAATTAATTTGATATAATATTGTTAAAGTTTAACTTCTAATGGTCCTCACCACTTAGCACACTTAAAAAGCAAAAATATTAAGGGATTAGCAATAAATAATTATTTCAATTTTTTCTAAAATTATCTAAAAATTGTTGGTGATTTATATTATTAATTGGAATTAAGTGACATTTTGATATAAATATTGACATACTACAATCAATTAGTTTTTCTTTATTTTTAAATATACGTTGATGTATTTTTTTAATATCTGGAAGAGTTCTATCTTTTTTTAAAAATTTAATAACTTTATTCTTATCAATTTCATTTAAATATTGAAAACTATGATTTAAATTATCATATTGAATAGGAGTTATTAATAACATATGTTCCAGAGATGAAATCTTAAAAGGTAAATTATTTATTTTAAAAATATTAAAATGTATAATTAAATCATTAATTGTGGGTGCTTTATTTTCTTGATAAAACCATCCTGGATTTATTTTGTGATGAAAATAATATTGATAAACCCAATCTATACCAATTAAATAATTTTTAACAATTTTATTTTTATTAACTTTGGTAGGTATTGCAATTGGATTTAAATAATTATAATATTCATCTAAATAATTATCTATTAAATATTTTTCTTTTTCAAAATCATTTAATCCTTTTAATCTTTTATAATGTGGTTCTTTTGAGGAAAGATAATTTTTTTTGTAATAAGACAATTTCCTGTTATTGAATCTTCTTAAATAGGATTGAGTAGAAAAAAAAGGATATTCATTAAATTTGTTATAATATAAAACAATTAAATCAAATAGTGATTCAGAAGGAATGAAATAAATAAATAAAGAGTTATATTTATTAATAAGTGAAATAAATAATCCTGCTTCTTTAATATAGTTAGTTAATTTAATTTTATTTATAACTCGTAACGTAACATATAAAAATCCTTTTTCGTTATTAAAAAAATGTAATTTAAATTTTTGATAGGTTTTATTTTCTGTTAAAGTTTTAAAGGTAGATGTAGGATATGATAATTTAGATTTTATTTCATTTAAAATTATTGGAAAATTATTAAAATTCACAATATCATAATTAGTATATTTCATTCTTTCATTACTTAAATGAATTAATTCATTTTCTATTTTTGATAATTCAGTTAAAAATGTTTTTAAAGACTGATAATTAATGGAATATTTTTTAGTAATATAATCATTTTTTATTTTATTAATTAAATAATAATCTATCATTAGAAAAAAATCATATCGTGGATTTATACTTGCTATTTTTGGTAAAAAATCATTTCCAAAAAAACTAAAAATAAAAATAATATCATTTATTAAATTAATTTCATTTATTTGTATTTTAAGTATATTAGAAGCATAATCATATAAATAATTTCTCAAGTTTGTCATATCTAGCCAATTATAATTATCTATTTCAGATGTTGAAGAATTCTGATCATATCTAATTAATGATAATTTAAAATTTGGTTTCACTAATAAATTTAATAAAACCATATCAGAGTCAGGAGAATAGATTACAATATTATCAGATGTTTTAAAATTCATTTTCCTTAATAATTGTAAAATTTTCATTTCTCCTTCTCCTTTTTCTAATGAATTTGAAATAATTATTTTAGTTAATGAAGGAAATTTAAGTTTTAATTTTTTATGAAAAGATTTAGATCCAAGTAATTTATTAAGTGATGCCATAAATCTAGTTAAAGGACTTATATTATTTTTATCCCAAGTGAAATTATCTTTATCTTTTTTATATTTTTCTAATTGTAAATTAAGAATTTCTCCAAAATATCTTCTTTTTTGTTGTTCTTTAATTTTAGCAAGTGATGGTGTTCCATCAATAGCAATCATTAAATAATTTAATTCATTAGTATCAAAAAAATTATTAATTAAATCAAATAGATAATTTTCAATATTTAATAATAATAATTTTTCAAATTCTAAAATATTATTAGTTATTTTTCTATCTAATAATTTTGCACTTTGAACATGAATTATAGAATTAAAATCTATAAAAAAATGCGATAATCTTTTTTTTAATACTGGAGGAAATTTTATAGTTTCCCATATATCTGTTAAAGAATTTAATGTTGAAAAAAATCTTTCAATTCCCATTAATTGAATTTATAAAAAATTATCTAAGTTATTATATATGCCTTTATTTACTGTTGTATCACCTTATACTGTAAAAATTGATGCTGGTAACTTACATGATGCAATGAAATCATTTGCTAAACAATATTACCATCATAAAATTAATGAATTTATTGTAAAAGATTATACTAGACACTACAAAGCAAACCTTAAATATAGTAGTATGGGAGGACGTAGAAGAATTGGAATTAATATTAATCCTTGGATGGGACCTGTGGTTCCTGGACCTATTATTTCTCAAAATGTTCTACATTACACACCACCAATTGTAACCCGTGTTGTAAAAGAATCTGATGATGATAAAGTTGAACTTAAACCAAAAACAACGGAAACCAAAGATAAAGAAGATAAAGAAGATAAAGAAGAAGTTACTAGAAGATTTTATGCAGTTTCACCTGTAGCATCACCTATGCTTCCATCTGTTCCTATTGCTGGACCACTTGGTGCTTTCAACCAAAGATTAGTTGCTAGACCAATTGCTGGTATGGCTATGCCACTTGCAGGAAGTATGACTGGTATGCCTATGGCTGGTATGCCTATGGCTGGTATGCCTATGGCTGGTATGCCTATGGCTGGTATGCCTATGTCTCCAACATATTCAATGGGAAGTATTACTCCTCCAATGTTATTTAGTGGTAGTATTTAAATTTAAGATAAACAATTATCACAATTGTCACATTTAGACCATTTAACTTTCTGTCCAAAATATTCTAATAAATATTTTCGACGACAAGTTTTTAATTTGATAGCATATTCATACATTTTTCCTAAATTTTTTCCTTTATGTTTAATAAGTTTTTGATTTTTTGATTTATCTTTTTTATCTTTATCAATAAAACTTTTTGAAATTGCATATTTTTGTTTTAAATACATTAATAAAGTTATAGAAGGTTTATCATCTCTTCCTGCTCTTCCTATTTGTTGAAAATAATCTTCAAGGGATGTGGGAGATCCAAAAGTAATAACAACTCGTACTGTTTGATCAATACCCATACCAAAAGCAATTGTTGAAACCATAACAGCATTGTTTATTTCAGAAAAAGATTCCTGAAGTTGAAATCTTATTTTTTTTGCTAATCCTGCATGATATATAAAAATAGGTTGTTTAGTTTTTGTTTGTAAAGTTGTTTTTATAGTTTCAGCTTCTTTTCTGGAATTAACATAAATAATAGTTCTTTCATTATTATATTTTTTTAATATTTTTAAAGTTCCCTCATAATCAAAACTAGGAACTGTTTTTACTAGTAATTTTAAATTAGGTCTATCAACTGTACTTCTTACCAATGTTGGTTCTTTCATGTTTAAAATTTCTACAATATCTTGTACTACATTAAAAGTTGCTGTTGCTGTAACTGCCATTATTGGAATCTCCTCAAATTTGTTTCTTATTTCTTTAATTTTTAAATAGGTTGGTCTAAAATCATGACCCCATAAGGAAATACAATGAGCTTCATCAATTGCAAAATATGCTAATTTATCTCTAATTGTTTCAACTAGAGAAAGTCCATCAGTGCTTGTTATAAATTCAGGACTGGTATAAATAATTTTAATATCACCATCTATAATTTCAAAAATTTCTTGTTGTTTATAAGGATTATTTCCATGTAAAGTTGCACATGGTATATTTAATGAAACTAATTTTTCTTTTTGATCTTCCATCAATGAAATTAATGGAGAAATTATAATAACAACTTTTTTTAAATATAAGGCAGGTAATAAATAACAAATAGATTTACCATATCCTGTTGTTAAAAGTGCAATTGTATCTTTTTTTTTAATAATTGATTTAATAACTTTAATTTGTTTACTTTTTAGTTTATTATACTTGAAATATTTTTCTAATACTTTATTGAGTTTGAGTTTCATTCTAATTAACTAACTAATTAATTAAAATAAATAATTTTACTTTCAATTTTTCTTATAATTTATTTTTTATTTTTAATAAATTGAATAATTTCTTCTGAAGACATATCTTCAACATTTTTAGGTGCTTTAATATTTACTTTTTTATTTCGTACTGTTGTTTGAAAATATTTACCATAAGTTCCTTTTTTAAGATAAATAATTTTATTTTTATTTTTAATTGTTTTTATTAAATTTGTATCAGGAGGATTATTAAATTTAACAATAGCTTCTTCTAAATTCATTTTTTCAGGATCATCTTTAATAGATTGAGTTAGTTTTCCCATTTTTAAATAATATCCATATTCTCCTTTACAAAGATGTATAAGAGAATTTCCATTTTTTCCTAATAATTTGGGGTATTTAAATAATTCTAAAATTTGTTCTTCACTTAATTTTTTAGTGGTAGATTTTGGCAAAGAAGCATATTTCCATTGTTCATTTTCTAAAATACGAAGATATTTACCAAACTTAGATTTTCCAGTATAAACAAGTGTCTTATCTGACAATGTCAAATATATTTCATCTTTAATAGCAAGATTAACAACTGGTTTTAAATCTAATTTTTCAAGAATAGGTTTTAAATTCTGATAAAAATCCTTCATTACATCTAACCAGTTCAATTTACAATTACTAATTTCATCTAATTGATTTTCTAAATAAGCAGTAAATCCTTCATTTAAAATTTTATCAAAATGTTCTACTAAAAAATTATTACATCTAATACCTAATTCTGTTGGAACTAATTTATTCTTTTCAGACCCCACCACAATTTCTTTATTTTGTTCTTTAATATTTAATTTATCATTTAGCACAATTAATTTTATTTTTTTCTTGTGACCATCTATATTTTTAATCTCGATATAATCTCGTTCCAATACTTTTGATATTAATGATGCATAAGTTGAAGGTCTACCTATTTCTTTTTTTTCTAAATACTTAATTAAACCTGCTTCATTCATTCTAGGAGGTAATGGTTTAAATTCTTCACTTGCTAATAATTGTTTTAAATCTACTTTATCATTTTCTTTAACTCCTATAAATTTATCATTTTCATCATTTTCATCAGTGTCTCTATACACTTTTAAAAAGCCATCAAAAATAATTTTTGATAAAGTTGTTTGAAAGTACAAGTCACTCCAACTTTTATTATTAGATTTAATTTTAATTTTTTGATGTTCCATTTCAACTGGAGACATTTGACTAGCAACAGTTCTGTTCCAAATTAAGGAATATAGTTTTTTAGCATCATTATCATAATTATTTGGTAAAATATCTACTTTTATTTTTGTAGGTCTAATAGCTTCATGTGCTTCTTGTGCATTTTTTGATTTAGATTTAAATTGACGGGATTTATAATATTCTTTACCAAATTTTTCTAAAATAT
>Ga0222632_1000406_pt1 | contig 23731 bp, 21 predicted proteins | sample AntAcemetageno46_FD_179828 | JGI IMG/M metagenome (GOLD analysis project Ga0222632, IMG submission 179828) | Saline water microbial communities from Ace Lake, Antarctica - #46 | ecosystem: Environmental > Aquatic > Non-marine Saline and Alkaline > Saline | place: Antarctica: Ace Lake | collected...
AGTCAAATTGTATCCTTTCTCTCTCAAAGGAGATTTCAGCACGCTTTGATTCTCAGTTCATTCTACCGCACTCTCTTTAAAAGCAGTGCTCAAGACCTCGAGATTGGGGGTGAGCAATTGATCTCATACCTACCCGAACTGGAGATGATTCCAACCGTTGACAGTCTTGAGTTCATCGCGAAACAGGCTTTGGACGATGTGCGGACTGGTATGAAGTCGGTGGAAAACGCCTATTCGCAGGGCCAACTGATTTCGGCCCTGGAGAGATTACAGGAAACCTTCTTTCTCGGGGAGTATTCTTTGGATGTGGTGCTTTTTCCTGAGGAGCAGAAACGAGTGCTTCGCGACTTGTATTTCGATCTGGACGAAGCACGCCGGTTGGTAGAGATAAAGGATTTCGATGCTTTGGAGGACCTTGTACAAACCATTTCCGGAATCGCCGATGATTTCCCGGCGAGAGAAGCACTTTCCTCCATCCGCGTGGCGAAGCAGGCGAGCCGTATGAAATTACTGGCTGCAAGGGGAGCCATGATGCGCGGTGAAATCGATGAAGCTCAGGAAGCGGTCAGTGAATCCTTTGAACTTTGGCCCCTGAATCCTGATATCGAAAATTTCATGACCCAATCGGTCACCGGCGCTGATTATCTGGGGGAATTCGACGTGGACTACGCTGCGAGTGACTTCCGCCGCATCTACGACAAGAGGGAAGAGTATTTGGCTGCACTGAGCGGGGATGAGACCCGTGCCAGTCAGTTGCGGGAGGCACTCGAGGTCGTGCAAACCGTGGATTTTGCAATTCGAGCGTCAGACGAACGACTGAGCCGTGGTGAGCCCTACGCTGCGTGGGAGGTCTTAAAAGAGATTGAGGGTGTTGCAGGGGATGATCGCCGCTACCACCGCGCTCTTTCTGGTGTCGTTCCACAGATCGCCCGTTTTGTGGGCAACGTGGAAGAAGCCGAACGTTTTGAAGAGAACGAGAACTATGCGGCCGCTCTGACAAAATTTGCCGCCGCCCGGGATTTGTTTCCCGCAAGTCAAGTTGTCTCCAGAGGGATTGAGCGATTGGCCACCCAGATGCTAGAGCAAGCCCGTAGGATCGAGCCGGAAGCTTGAATCATCTTGATTCAGTTATGCCCATTCTGTGGAACCGAATTCTTAGGCTCCAAACGGGATGAATGGTTTGAAACTCTTGAGGGGCTGGGTTTCGAAGATCCGTCTCAAGACGACATTCCCGTAGAATTTAAAATGGAGGCTTGGTATGACGACGAACCAAATAGGCCGACCACAGCCCACCGAACCCATGAAGCGTAGACCCAGACGCAGCGATTAGCTCGTTCCTTCCCATCAAGCCCGGCACGTCGCAGCTGACGAGACGGAACTCGTCCCTGCGTATGCGCTATTGTAGTGATCGATGATCATCTGAAACCTGGAGTGGGAAACCCCTCCACCGCGCGACGCGCGGTCCCCCTCCCCTTGCAAGCAAGGGGAGGAGTTGTATTACCACAGCATGACGCGGTACCCTTCCGGCCGTTGTCCCGTATTCGCGGGCAATCTCTCCTTCGTCCTGCCTTCGCATGCACTATGGCGGACCATGATCGGCGGACAGGCTTTCCCCTTGCAAGCAAGGGGAGTAATTTACATATAAATCCTTGTATTTATATTTCAAGCTCCCCTCCTTGCTTGCGAGCATATCCTTATACACATCTTTGTATCCCCAAATTCACGACATGAATCCACATTTAAAGTTCCTCCCCTTGATTGCAAGGGGAGGGGGACCGGCGTCAGCCGGTGGAGGGGTTTCTTCGCGGCATTACCACCAAATCGTTAAGAAAAGGTTCAGGCAAGCAGAGAACCCTTCCGATCGGGCAAGCCGATCCCCTGCCATTCTAGCTCGTTTCTGAGCCTTCCGCTGTCTCCCTATTCTCCTACTATTTCGCCAAAACCCGGCCGAGCACCTCGTTCATGCCCTTCACAACCTTGCTGCTGTCATCCTCCAGACCGGCACTGAGTCGGGCTCCGGAGAAGATCTGCGTAGCGACCAGAGTGGCCAAATCCGGATCCTCCGTGCGGAGATCCGCCAAGCGTTTGATGAGGGGGTGCTGTGGGTTGAGTTCGAAACGAACCGGAGCCTCTGGCATAGCGCTTTCATCCTGGTTCATAGCCTTCATCATGCGCCGCATGCTGGCGTTCATTTGATGATCGCTGTTTAGTACTACAGCAGGACTGCCGGTCAGGCGCTTGCTCATCACGACATCGCTCACGCTGTCGCCCAGTTGCTCCTTGATCCATTTGCTGAGCACCTCACCGGACTCCTTATCCATGGCATCTTCCTGAGCTTCCGGTGCATCCGGGAGTTCGATATCCTGCCTATCGGCAGAGACCAGCTTCTTGCCATCAAATTCGGCGAGGTGAGACATAACAAACTCATCAATCGGTTCCGCGACGAAGAGGACCTCCAGGTTGCGGGAAGCGAAAGCTTCCAAGTAGGGGCCGGATTCGATGCTGGAGCGACTCGATCCGAAGAGGTAATAGATTTCCTTCTGATCGGTCCCCATGCGGCTCACATAGTCGGCGAGGCTGGTTTGCTGACCCTTGTCGGTGCGGGAGGATTCATAGCGAAGCAACTTTGAAATATCTTCGCGATGGCTCGCATCGGAAACGACACCTTCCTTCAGAAACTGACTGAAGTTTTGATAGAAATCCTTAAAGGTATCGGGATCTTTCTTCTCCTTCTCGGCGAGAAGTTTCAGGAACCGGCGGGTGAGAACCTTGCTCAATTTCCGAATGATGGAGCTGTCCTGCATCGACTCCCTGGAAATGTTCAATGGAAGATCAGAGCTGTCGACCACCCCGCGAACGAATCGCATCCACTCCGGAAGCAGACCCTCGGGGTGGCGGTCAATCAGGACCTTGCGACAGTAGAGTGAAACACCCGGTTCCATCCGCCCAATGCCGAACTGCTCCATGTTTTGCTGGGGCGCGAAGAGGAGTGATTTGATCTCGAGGGGGGCGTCAGCGCTGAAGTGAAGCCAGAACCGAGGCTCGTCAAAGGCGTGAGCCTGGAATTTGTAGAACTCCTTGTATTCCTCCTCGGTAACCTCGGATGCACTGCGCAGCCAAATGGCTCCGACCGTATTGATCTTATCGCCGTTGAGGTTGAGGGGGAAGGGGACAAAAGCGGAGTAGTTCTCCAAGACTCCCTTCACGCGATCGCCCTTCGCGAACTCCTTTTGATCGTCTTTGAGGGTGATGACAATCTTGGAGCCGCGGCGTTGGCCCTCGGACTCTTCGATTTCGTAAGTGCCGGAGCCGTCGCTCTTCCAGCAATAGCCTTGAGCGTCTGACTTCCAAGAGTGGGTGTAGAACCGCACTTCCTTGGCAACCATGAATACGCTGTAGAAACCAACACCGAATTGACCAATCAGATTTTCGTTTTTGGTTCCACTCTCCTGAACGGCCTTGAGAAAGTTTTTCGAACCGGAGTGGGCAATCGTGCCGAGGTTCTCGACGAGTTCTTCCCGGTCCATACCAAGTCCAAAGTCCTGGATTGTGATGGTTCCGGCTTCTTCGTCGGTCGTTACATTGATCTCAGGCTCGAGCTTGTCGTCGAAGATGCTCTTCTCCGTCAACTGCAGGTGCCTTAGTTTTTCCAGAGCGTCGGATGCGTTGGAGACGAGCTCACGGATAAAGATTTCGCGGTCGGTGTATAGGGAGTGAACAACGATATCAAGGAGTTGCTTTACCTCGGCTTGGAATTCACGGGTTTCTGGTTTCTGATCGCTCATGTCTTAGTTATGGGTTTGGTTCGTATTTATATTCTGAATTGTGGAAAACCTTCTGGAACAAATGAAAATCGCCCGTCTTTCAACCCGAAAACGATTTCGGGCATAAATTCGAAGGCGGAGATTGAGAAAAAAGAAGCGCTGCTATGGTTTCCTTTTAGAAAAGGAACCAGTGCTTTTGATCGTTCTTTAGACGCAAGCTGAGTCAGGCGTGAGATGTCTTGGGAAGCGCTGCAATGATTCAGTAACCATCATTCCCGGCAGCACTATCCTCCCCGAGAACAGCTTTTGCCGAGGAGAGACCGATGCGATCAGCGCCTGCGACCAGGAAGGCTTCTACCTGCTCGCGGGTGCGAATGCCTCCGCTGGCCTTGATCTTGATGTGAGAGGAGGATTTTGACTCCGCCCAGAGGCGAACATCGGCCAATTGCGCTCCAGCTGAGCCGAAGCCCGTCGAGGTCTTGATAAAATCGGCTCCCGCTTTCTCGCAGATGCTAAGCATGGCAAGCTTCTGGTTGTGATCGAGGTAGCACGTTTCGACGATGAATTTCGAGGTAAGGCCCACGTTTCGGCAGGTCTCCGTGATCTTGTTCGCTTCTCGGGCCACCTCGTCGCGTCGACCTTGAATCAGCGCGGCGTAGTCAAGAACGATATCCACCTCGGAAGCTCCCATTGCGGCAACTTCGTCTATCTCTACGCATTTTGAACGGGTGGAAAACCTGCCACTCGGAAATCCGATCACCGCAGCGAGCCCAACATCTCCCGATCCCAGAATCTTCCGGCACTGGGGGATACTGGTCGGGTAGACGCATACGGCCGCCACGCTATAGGCCAGAGCATCGTGGCATAGCTTTTCGATGTCCGCCGTTGTGGCGTCGAGTTTAAGGTTGGTCGCGTCGAGCGAACCGGCGATTTCTGAAAGCGAAAGAGACATAAGAAACAAATGTAGATACTTTGAGAGAAGTAGCGAAGGTAATTAGTTACGATTCGATTTCGGCGAGTGTTGCCATTGCGGGAGCCGTTCCTTTGCGCGTAACCGAAAGGGCCGCTGCACGATTCGCGAAGCTTGCTGCCTTCAAAAGGTCGCCCTCATATCGTTGCATTCCCGCTGCAAAAGCCCCGACAAAAGCATCTCCAGCCCCAGTGGTATCCACGACTTTAACATTCGCTACCGCCGGAATGCGTTTCCACTCGGTTTCGGTCGATAAGTGAACGCCGTTGCCCCCTAAGGTCACAAGAACAGTCTTCGGCCCGATTTTGCGGCAGAGTGAATGCATCTCGTCGCCATCCATTGTAGCGAGATCCGCTTCCGAGTAGTCGCCCAATCCAAGGATGCGCAGGACCGCGAGGAATTCGGATTCGTTTGGAATAAGGATGTCGGAAAGTTCAATTAAGTCGGCGCTCAGTTCAGGCCGAAGGGGCGCCGGGTTGAGAATACGAGTGACTCCTTTTTCACCGGCTCGTTTGAGGATGTCGGCTACGGCTCCGAGATTGCACTCGAGCTGACACACGAGAAGTCCTGCTTTTTCGAGAATTTCATCTGGAACGTCGGAGGGTTGCAGTCGGTCGTTGGCCCCAAGGGCGACGACAATCTCATTCTCGCCCTCAGCATTGAAGAGGATACCGGCAGTGCCTGTCGCTGAGTCTTCATACTCGGCCAACGGTGCGTCGATACCCTCGACTTGATAAAACTCGCGGACTGACTTTGCGAAGGCATCCCGCCCCACGGCACCAATAAAAGTCACCTCAGCCCCAGCCCGCTTTGCTGCGACGGCCTGATTGCTTCCCTTGCCACCCGGGCCGGTAATGAATTCACCGACAACGGTCTCGCCGGGTGCGGGAAATCGCGGCGTTGAGAAAGTGAGGTCCTGAACGAAACTTCCGACGACAAGTATGGGCAAAGAATTCATGAGATAAATATAGTTGGGTGCTTGAAGCGGAGACAAGAGAACAGTTGGAGTCACTCGTTCTCAGCCATCGCCAATCCAGCGATCCGTCCTGTGGTCCATGCCGCTTGGAAGTTAAAGCCTCCCGTGATGCCGTCGATGTCGATCGTTTCGCCAGCAAAGTGGAGTCTTGGGACGATGCGGCTTTCCATGGTGCGGAAGTCGACCTCCTTGCGGCGAACGCCGCCACAGGTCACGAATTCTTCCTTGTTGGTCGTCTTTCCAGTAATGGAGAAAGGAAAACCGGTGAGTTCGTCGGCCAGGGAATTGATGGCCGTTCTGGACACTTGTGACCATTGGCCCTGGAGGTCCAAACCGGCGGCAGTTGCCAGCTTTTCCCAGAGGCGCTGGGGAAGGGCGACTGGAGGCGAATTTTTGATGGATCGCTTCCCGGAGCCACTGGACCACTGGCGTAAATTTTCGAGGGTCTTTTCCCGGTTGGTTTCACCGATCCAGGCGATTTCGAGCGGGAAGTGGTAGTTTACTTCGTTGGCTTGTCGGGCTTCCCAAGCGGATAAGCGGAGGATGGCGGGACCGCTGAATCCACGGTGGGTAATGAGGAGAGGACCGTTCTGCCAGCGCTTGGAACCTTGAATGCGAACAGCTGCATTGGGGACGGAAATACCGGAGAGGCCACTGGTGCGCTTGTCGGAACAGTTGAGGGAGAAGAGGCTTGGGACGAGTGGCTCGATGGTGTGGCCAAGCCGCTCGAGAGTCCGGTTTAGAGAGGATCCCTTGAGGCTGCCAGAAGAGAGACAGACTCGATCAAAGTTTCGAGTAGAGCCGTCCGCAAATTCGAGTGCGATTCCGTTTTCACCGGGAATCATGTCATGGACCCCGACACCGGGGCAGAGGGACACATTGCCTTTCCGCGCGGCAGCGTTGAGCGTGTCAATGACGGTTTGGGAATTGTCAGTGATCGGAAACATGCGACCATCACTTTCCGTTTTTAGTTTCATGCCGTGATCTTCGAACCAGCGGATGGTGTCGTTGGCCTGCCAACGGTGAAAGGCCGCCTTCAACTCGCGGGAACCCCGTGGGTAGTGGGTGGAAAACTCAGCCGGGTCAAAACAGGCGTGGGTAACGTTGCAGCGTCCTCCACCGGAAATTTTAACTTTAGTGAGGAAGCGGTTGCCTTTCTCAAACAGGGATATGTTCGCAGCCCGGTTCGCCTCACCCGCCGTGACAGCGGCAAAGAAACCAGCGGCCCCACCTCCGATGACAGCAATCGAGAGAGGTGATTTCGGAGCAAGGTTCTTTGAGGATTCGCGGTTCATGATGGTTCTGGAGGACAATGTCGGATCAATCTGCCCAGAGGAAAATTTATGTAGGTTCAAAGAATTACTGTCCATCATCAAGGTTGGGACTGATTACAGGATGAAAAAGTTCCTTTAATTCCATCATTACCCGAACAAGGATCATCGCTATTAAGCGTGCCTTTAGCCTACTCAAAGCAATCGAGGGGTAAACCCTTTCCTATAGAATAACCAACCAACCATTGAAGAGTCTCTGCTGCACAATCTTCCTCTTTACATGGCTGATTAGAGTAGGGCATCTACTTACATTCATGACTCGGACTACTTCTCGAATCATGTACATGACATCTCGCTAAAATATGTGATTTTACTTCCTAATGCCCAAGATAAGATTGAATCTCATTCGCTTGTTTTTTCAAAAAACTTTGAACAAAAGACTTGCGCGTAAAGAAACCGCTCCTCTAAGTTTTTGGAGTCAAAACACTGACGCCTCCTAACAGGAGGTTATTCTATTTATGTATCAAACTGAAATCTCCGAGACTTGAAACGGTCATCTTTTATGGGTCGCATCGCGATCGCTTTTGGCTTCGCCGCAATCACCTCCCGCTCTGTCGGAAAGACATTGAAGGAAGCTGGTCCTTCGTCGAATCCTACTGCTGAAAACTGCATACGCCCCGCACCACGGAGTGTGCCCCGTGCCGAGGGGGGTTCTCAGTAGCGTCCTATGGCTAACGTATTTCCCTCTTGGATAAACCGTGCACCCATCCGAATTGTTGGATGTGGCCTGCTCGTTGTCGGCGCGGTCATCGCTGGCATTACTTATTACATGACTCCGAAATGGGCACGGGTAGGCTATGAGCCTGTTCAACCCGTAGCCTTCAGTCACAATCTCCACGTCACCCAACTCGGGATGGACTGCCGGTATTGCCACACGTATGTGGATCGCTCTGAACATTCGAATGTTCCAGCAACGAACACTTGTATGGCTTGTCACAGCATGGTCCAGACACAATCTCCTGCTCTGGAACCGGTGGTTGACAGTTGGGCCAGTGGAGAGCCGATCCCTTGGGTCCGTATCCACAAAACACCGGATTACGTTTATTTTAACCACGCCGTTCACGTAAATCGTGGAATCAGTTGTGTAGAGTGCCATGGTCAGGTCAATGAAATGGAGGTGGTGTACCACGCCAAGTCCTTATCAATGGCTTTCTGCCTGGAATGTCACCGGGAGCCAGAGAAATATATTCGCCCGGCGGATGAGGTCTATAATTTGAATTGGAAAGCAGAATCAAAAGAAGCACAGCTTGAAATGGGTGAGGAACTGGTCGCACATTGGAAAGTCAACCCACCGGAGTCCTGTTCCGGATGTCACCGATGAAAGAGGAGATGGATAACGAATTTAAAGCCCTGGAGGGCAAGACCGGTTCCCGTTACTGGAAGAGCCTTGATGATCTAGCGGATACTCCGGCTTTCCGCGAGTGGTCGGAACGCGAGTTCCCACAAGGGGCGTCCGAACTCAACGGTGTAGATCGCCGCCACTTCATGAAGATCATGGCGGCTTCGTTTGGATTGGCCGGTGTAGGCCTCACAGGTTGCCGTCGTCCTGAACACGAAATCCTTCCCTACGTTCAACAACCCGAGAACATCATTCCCGGGGTGCCACAATATTATTCTTCGTCGCGACCGACTCCCTGGGAGAATATTCCGGTAGTTGTCGAGACGCATCAGGCCCGCCCGACTAAGATCGAGGGCAATCCAAGCTATCTTGCAGGCGGTGGATCGACAGACACTTTCACACAAGCCAGTGTTCTCGACCTCTATGATCCAGCCAGAGCCAAGCGTAATACCAAGGGTGGTAAAAGCCTGGACCGCGCCGCGGTGGAAGATCTTCTCGCCCAGTGGTCCGGTGATATGGCCCAAAAGGGTGGTGCAGGATACGCCTTTTTAGCCGGTCGGAGCAGCTCTCCAAGTCGTCGCGCTCTTGTTGCGAAGCTGAAGAAACAGTATCCACAGGCGATTTGGTCTGAGTATGAGCCCTTGGACTACTCACTCTCCGAATCCGCGGCAGCTACCTATTGGGGTCAGCCTGTTCGGGTGAGAAATGATTTCTCCAAAGCGCATCGAGTTTTATCCGTTGGCAGCGACTTCCTCGGCAAGGAACCCGGCTCCTTCGAAAATACCAGATCCTTCAGCAAAGCCCGTAAAGTAGACGACCCAAAACACGCAGACCGGATGAACCGTCTCTACGTGGTAGAAGGGGACTTTACCATCACCGGAGCCATGGCGGATCATCGCCTCCGTCTCGATTCGGCTCGATCAGAAGCGCTGCTCATTGCTCTTTCTCAGGAACTTCTACGACTGGGAGCGACTGCCAACCCGGAGATTTCTTCTCTGGTCCGTGGAATGCCTGTCGACGAATCCGTTCCTTTGGATTGGGTAAACGCCTGCGCGGCCGATTTGTACGAGAATCGTGGCAAATCGCTTGTCGCAGTTGCTCCGGGAGCAGAGGAACGCGTTCAATGGATCGGTTTCTTTGTAAACGACCTCCTCGGCGCACCCGGCCATACGCAAAACCTTCTCAAGGTTCCCGCCAGCGAGGCTGCCAGCATTAGCGATCTCGCGAAAGCTTTGCGGGCTGGCAAGGTTCAGAAATTGTTCATCCTTGGTGGAAACCCGGTTTATGATGCCCCCGCTGAATTGGACTGGCCCCTCTTGCAACAGCAAGCAGCGGAAGTGATTCGTTTCGGATACTGGAGTGATGAAACATCCGCTTCAGCCGGAACTCATATCCTCCTTCCACACTTCCTCGAAACATGGAGCGATGGTGAAACGGCAGACGGAACATTGGTTCCCGTCCAACCGATGATCGAGCCGTTGATGGATTCAGTCGGTGAATTGGAAACAATATCCCGCCTCTGCGGTGATGCAGAATCCGATCCATATGGCATCGTTCAAAAAACCTACGAGCAGAGAGCCAGCGGAGGTTCCGGGTTTAAAACTTTTCTTGCCGTCGGTATCTTGCCCGAGAGTGGATACGACCAATTTAGCCCAACTGCTACCGGTGCTGCTGTCGTCAAGGCGTTGAACGCAAATCCTGCCGCTGCTCCCGGAACCGCGTCAGCCAAAAATCTGGAAGTTCTCTTCCGCCCAAGTGGTCACACTTTGGATGGTTCCTTTGCGAACAATGGTTGGATGATGGAATGCCCCGATTCCATGTCGAAACTGACATGGGACAACGCTATTATCATCAGCCCTCGTCTGGCGAAAGAGTTGCAGAAGGAATCTGGCTTACAAATCTTTGCAGATTCCACCGTCCTCAATGACTTAGGACAATTGCAGCGCAATTCGGCTAATTTCAAACGGGGCAAGCAGCAGGCACTGATCGGAAAGCTTTCCGTAAATGGCACTGTTCTGAGCGGACCCATCCACGTTCTTCCAGGTTTGGCCAACTATTCGGTAGTAGTTCCGATCGGCTTTGGCCGCGAAATTACAGGCCCCGTTGGCCAGGGAGTTGGTTTTAGCGCCTATCCCGCCATGCATTCCACCAACAGATGGGCTGCAAATGGAGCATCGATTGAACTCACCGATGAGGTGTACCCATTGGCAAACACTCAGGAGCACTGGTCGATGGAAGGCCGTGCCATCATCCGCGAAGGGACGACGGAGGAGTACGCCAAAAAGCCGGACTTCGTCGAGAAGATGGGAATGGAATCCCACTCTCCGCCTATCTACGGGAATGCGAAAGACAAGCCACTCGAATATAAGGTAACAGAGATCCCCAAGGGTGGATCCATGTACAAGACTCCCGAGTTCACTGCACCGCAGCAGTGGGGGATGGCCATTGATCTGAATTTGTGCACCGGCTGTAACGCCTGTGTGATTGCCTGCCAAAGCGAGAACAACATTCCAATCGTCGGCAAAGGCCAAGTGCTCCGCGGGCGTGAAATGCACTGGATTCGCCTCGATCGCTATTTTGCCTCTCAGGAAGAGGACGACACCGGAATTCCGGAAGAGGTCCAAGCTTCCTTCCAGGGAATGGCCTGCGTTCATTGCGAACTGGCCCCTTGTGAAACGGTTTGCCCGGTCAATGCCACTGTTCATGATGAGCAGGGCCTGAATGTCATGGCTTACAACCGCTGCGTCGGCACTCGCTATTGCGCAAATAATTGCCCTTATAAAGTACGCCGCTTCAACTTCTTCGATTGGAACAAACGCTCTGACGGACACTTCTACGAAGGCCCACTCGGACCGTCCGGTCCTGCCAAGCCTGTCAAGATGCAGAAAAATCCAGACGTCACCGTGCGCATGCGCGGGGTTATGGAGAAGTGCACCTATTGCGTCCAACGCATTGAGTCGGCCAAGATCAATCAGAGGGTCAAAGCGGGAGCATCCGCCGACATCCTCGTTCCGGATGGCACCATCAAGACTGCCTGCCAGCAGGTCTGCCCGGCTGAAGCTATTTCCTTCGGTGATGTCGCTGACCCCAAAACCGAAGTTTACCAGTGGAAGCAATCTCCCCGTGATTACGCGGTATTCGGATACCTGAATGTTCGCCCACGGACGACCTACCTAGCCAAGCTCCGGAATCCAAATCCAGCGATGCCGAAGAAATTTCGCTACGATCTTCCCTTCGGTCGTATGAATTACGAAGAACGCTACGGCCATGGAGCCGGTTCCCATGGTGAAGATCATGGCAACGATCATTCAGCACCCTCCGCCCACGGAGATTCCGCAGCCCATTGAGACAAAATTGACCTGACATGCCAACACTAGCGGAAGCATCTGATAGCCCTAAGCCCGATATACTCGAGAAGGTAAACCCGATCGATATGCCGAGGCGTCCCTTGGTTCTCAACGATCATAGTTATAACTGGGTCACCGAGAAAGTCTGTGGAATCGTAGAAGGGAAAACACCCACATGGTGGTGGATCTCCTTCGCGATTGCCGGGGGTATGGCCAGCTTTACTCTGATGGGCCTGATCTATCTCGTAGCTACAGGGGTAGGGGTATGGGGATTGGCCAACCCGATCAACTGGGGATGGGCGATCGTTAATTTCGTTTTCTGGATCGGTATCGGCCACGCGGGGACCCTGATCTCAGCGGTGCTCTGCCTCTTGAAACAACGTTGGCGAACTTCGATCAATCGAACCGCGGAGGCGATGACCATCTTTGCGGTTGTCTGCGCCGGTATTTTTCCACTCTTCCACGTCGGTCGGGTCTGGTTTGCCTGGTGGCTCTTCCCTCTGCCGAATTCCAACTGGATCTGGCCCAACTTCCGAAGCCCTCTGGAGTGGGACGTTTTTGCCGTCTCTACCTACGGAACGGTGTCGGTCCTTTTCTGGTATATGGGAATGGTTCCCGATCTCGGAACCCTGCGCGACCGGGCAACGTCCGCCTGGCGACGGGTCTTCTACGGAACACTGGCTATGGGTTGGCGCAATTCCAGCCGTCACTGGCATAACTACGAAATGGCATACCTCCTCCTGGCAGGTATATCCACGCCACTCGTTCTCTCAGTGCACACGATCGTCTCGTTTGACTTTGCAGCCTCCATCCTCCCCGGGTGGCACACGACGATCTTCCCTCCTTACTTTGTGGCTGGGGCAATTTTCTCGGGATTCGGGATGGTCTTGACCCTGATTCTGCCCCTCCGATCCGTCTTTGGCCTGCATGACCTTGTCAATCAATACCACATCGATGCGATGTGTAAGATCACCTTGGCGACGGGGAGTATGGTCGGTTACGCCTATGCGATGGAGTTCTTCATCGCCTGGTATGGTGCCAACCCATACGAGGGCTTTGCTTTCGTGAACCGCGCTTTCGGTCAATATGCCTGGGCTTATTGGATCATGGTCTCCTGCAACGTGATCTGTCCTCAGCTCTTCTGGTTTAAGCGAATCCGAAAGAACATCGCTCTGGTCTGGATTATCTCGATCTTTGTAAATGTGGGTATGTGGTTTGAGCGATTCGTTATCACGGTAACTTCGCTTGCCAACGACTTCCTACCCAGCTCTTGGGGCTACTACTCACCGACGATTGTCGATATCTTTACTTTCTTTGGAACGTTCGGTGTGTTCTCTGTTCTGTTCCTGCTCTTCCTCCGGTTCTTACCCCTGATCGCCTTCTCGGAAGTCAAGGCATTGAGCCTTCCTCAGGCAGACCCGCATAATCATGATCATCCGGAGAACCGCAAAGGGAAAGGAGCGCACTGATGGCTAAGTCTGACAAAAACGTTTTTGGAATAGCCGCAACATTCCACACAACTCCGGACGTCTACCATGCCTGCGAAAAGGTGAGGGATGCCGGGTTTACCCGCTGGGATTCTTACTCCCCGTTCCCCATCCATGGTATTCATCATGCAATGGGCTTGAAGCGATCGCGGGTGCCACTATTCACACTTACGGGCGGTATCACCGGTTTCATTGCTGGCTTGGTCCTCGTTGCTTACATGAACTTTGACTATCCGTTGATTGTTGGGGGTAAACCTTACTTCAGCCCAATATTTCCTTTCCCGATTTTCTACGAACTTACCATCTTGCTCGCAGCATTTGGGACCCTGGGTGGGATGTTTCTCCTCAACCGACTTCCGAGGCATCATCACCCCTTGTTCGATTATGAACCATTTCTAAAAACCTCAGACGACACCTTTATGATTGTGGTGGAGTCAACCGATCCTGCCTTCGATGAAGGTAAAGTGAGACGCTTGCTGGAAGAGGCAGGCGGAGAAGATGTCACTGTAATCAAGGCGGGGAGCTGATTTGATGCGCTATTTTTTCGCAGTATTTTTCTTCGCCATCGTCGCCGTGATATCGATTCTAGGATTCCGTGGCGGCAAGAGTGAAAAGACTCCGTGGATGATTTTTCCCGACATGGATAATCAGCCACGCTACAAGCCACAGGCGACAAACAAGTTTTTTGAGAATCGGATGAATGACCGCCCGAAACCCGGAAATACCGTCATCCGCGGCCAAGGCTGGGAAGTGAAAGAGTTGTTCGATGGTGAATATCAGACGGATCGCTTTCAGGCTGTGGCCCTCAATGAGGGTAAAAATGCCGACGGTTCGTGGGCAACCGAACTTCCGATCGAAGTCACCAACCAGATGATGGAGCTGGGTAGAGAAAAGTATGAGATATTCTGCCAAGTCTGTCACGGTGGAGCAGGGGACGGGAAAGGGATCACCTCGAAATACGGAATCCTTGCCGCCAACCTCCAGCTCGATATGTACCGGGAAATGGCTGGGGGTGAAATCTTCAATACCATAACGTATGGGAAAAACACGATGTATGGCTACGGAGAGAAAGTCTCTCCGGAAGAACGGTGGGCGATTGTCCTCTATCTTCGTGCTCTGCAACGTTCACAAAACGCCTCAATCGAGGATGTTCCTGAAGAGCAGAGGAAGGAGTTGGGTCTATGAGTGAATCCTCCACAAAAGCATTTCCCGCTAAAATGGCTGGACTGAACGAAAAATTCCCGCTGCCGAAAATTTTTCTTTTCATCGGTTTTGCAGGTCTTGGTCTAGCCTTCATTGGCTTGATCATCGGTCTCGTGAGCCATGACGCACGACCGGTGGTGAGTTGGCTCCTGGGCATCTCCTTCTGGATAACAATTCTGATCGGATCCCTTTTCATGGTGCTTCTTTTTCACCTGTTCGATGCGGGTTGGGCCGTCATCCCCCGCAGGCAATTGGAGCACCTCCTGGCTGGCTTCCCCTGGGTTGCTATTATCTTTTTACCACTTCTGCTCATCACATGGTTCTACTCGGATCCTGGCATCCTCTGGAAGTGGATGAACCCCGACCACATGCTCCCGAACGGCCATACGGTTGCGAATGACGTTCTTTACCAAGCAAAAGAACCATTCCTCAATCGTTTCGCTTTCACGGCGCGCGCGTTTCTCTTCTTTGGGGTCTTTCTCTTTTTCGTGAATGCATTGCGGAAGCATTCTTTCCGCTTGGACAAAGATGGTGACCCCAACCATGTGCACTCCCTTCGGAAGCTGGCGGCAGCAGGCGTTTTTGCCTGCGCTTTGAGTGCCACCTTCGCCTCAATCGATTGGTTCATGAGCTTGGAGTATCATTGGTTCTCCACCATGTATGGGGTTTGGTTTTTCGCTGGCTCCATGAGAGCGGCGATCGCTTTCCTCCTCATTCTTCTCATCTTCCAATCGGATCGGGGAGTCCTCAAGGGCATCCACAAACAAGCCCACAACTACGAACTCGGTTGCATGGCTTTGGCCTTTACCGTCTTCTGGGCGTATATCAGTTTTTCCCAGTATTTCCTGATCTATCAGGCAAATATACCGGAAGAAACGTTTTGGTACAACATCCGCCATGTGAATGCGGATGGATCTACCAATTCCTGGTGGTGGATCGGCCTGTGCCTCGTATTTTTCCACTTTCTTCTGCCTTTCCTCTTCCTCTTGTTCTACAAGACGAAGGTTAAGGTGAAACTCATCCTCTTCGTTGCAGGGTGGATACTCGCTTTCCATCTTGTGGACCTCTATTTCAACATCCTGCCGACTAAGAAGGCTCCCGCTGACAACGTCCTTAACTACGAAGTGAGGCAATTTATGATTACGTTCTGGGACATCGCGATGATAGTCGGTGTCGGGGGAATTGTGCTCTGGGCCTATCTTCGCAGCCTTACTGAAAACAGTCCCGTTCCACTCAAGGATCCACGGGTCAATGAATCCATTCACCACCATGAGTAGTGATACCGAAATAGAAAGTTCCTGGGGGAATCGAACTCTGTCGGTAATCGGCGGTATCGGCTTTATCCTCCTTTTCCTCCTCATACTGTGGCTGGCTTATTTGCCATACCGGCCTGAGCCGATATCCGAGGCACTATCAGAATCCAGATTGAACAACCTCAAGGAAATTGAAAACGCCACTAGTGAAACCATTTCCGGCTACGGAGTTGTGAACCCGGTCAAAGGCGTCTATCGTATACCTGTGGAACAGGCGATGAAGATTACGGTGAACGAGTACCGCTCGGGCACCAGCACCAAAGAAAACGCAGAGAATGGAGGGTTGGAGTAACCTGCTGATCTTCATTCTGATCTTTGCGGCCCTGCTCTTCATTTCGGCAATTTATGCCTTGGTCTGGGCGGCTAAAAAAGGTCAGTTGAAAGATTTTGAAGAGAGCGCTAAATCGATCTTCACCGACGAGGAACCAGAAGGAGAAATTCTCGATGAGTTTCCTGGCCAAAAAGAAAAATCCTCGAAAAAAGATTCCAGCTATTATTAATTTCCATGTCGACCGCCACAGCAACAGTAGAGCCCGTTAAAGCCACAGACACTTCTGTCTACGGGGAGCGTTCCAGTAGTGAACGAACCGCTTTGAGCGTGATCGATTCCTCGATGAAAATCGGCGGGATCTTTTTCGTAGTATCCGGGGTGATCTGGTTGCTGATAGGATCTCTTCTTGGCTTCATCGCATCATTTAAACTCCATAACCCGGAGTTTATGGCCTACTTCCCGGAAATGACATTCGGGCGAGTCCGTTCGGCCCACTTAAACGCGATGACCTATGGGTGGGGGAATAATGCGGTCTTCGCGGTAGGCCTCTGGATCATGGCCCGACTCTGCCGCTCACCCGTTCGACACGGCGGGTTGCTAATCGTCGCCGGGATCACTTGGAACTTTGGCGTTACTATCGGGGTGCTGGGGATTCTGAACGGTAATATGACTTCCGTGGAATGGTTGGAAATACCCACTTATGCCACACCGATTTTGGCGCTCTCCTATGCGATGATCGGTGTGTGGGGGATTCTCGCCTTCCACTACCGGAAAGGAGAGCACGTCTACGTTTCACAATGGTACATTCTCGCCGCTCTTTTCTGGTTTCCCTGGCTCTATACCGTAGCTCAAATGCTTATCTTCTTTGCACCGGCCCGCGGGACGGTTCAGTCGATCACCAATTGGTGGTTCGCCCATAATGTTTTGGGATTATGGTACACCCCGGTCGCACTCGGAGCTGCTTACTACCTGATTCCCAAGATACTCGGGAAACCAATTCACAGCTACTACCTGTCGATTCTCGGATTCTGGTCGTTGGCTCTATTCTACAACTGGGCCGGTGTTCACCATTTGATCGGTGGACCAATTCCACTTTGGCTCCAAGCTGCCGGCACCGTGGGGAGTATTGGTATGGTCATCCCCGTCATCGTCGTTGCGGTCAACCACCACCTTACTGTGAAAGGAATGTTCCGAAAGATTTGGAATAGTCCGACGCTTCGATTTATCGTCTTCGGGGCGATGTCTTATACCTTCGTCAGTCTTTTGGGATCAGCCATGGCTGTGCCCGAGGTCAATGAGGTAACCCACTTTACCCATTTCACGGTAGCCCATGCTCACCACGGGGTTTATGCCTTCTTTACCATGATCATGTTTGGGTCCATTTACTTTATGGTCCCGCGCTTGATTCAGAAGGAATGGCCCTCGGCTAGTCTTATCCGCATTCACTTCTGGAGTTGTTCCATTGGAATTGGGATTTACATCTTCGGACTCTCCTTCGGCGGATGGATGCAGGGCATGATGATGAATAATCCCGATATACCGTTCATGGATATTGTGCGTTACATGATTCCGTGGCTAATGTCCCGCTCGGTAGCCGGTATCCTTCTTACGATCGGGCATACCGCCTTTGCGATCAATGTAGTCTGGATTCTTTTCAGTGCCAAATCGAGTGACCCCAAGGTGTCGTTCAGTAGAGGAGCTCGCGCTTAAACTTTTAAACCGACGATACGATGAAGAATCTTCCTCTCTTGTTCCTCGGAATCTTTTTCACCCTGGCTTTTTCATGGGCCGGTTTGATTCTGTCGTCCCAATATCAGTTCGGCCAATTGGAACCAACCACCTCCACCCTGGATGAGGATGGCAATCTAATGCCCGGAGAAATTTCATACCCGCAAACCGGTTCCGGGATCGCCCAGCAAGGCAAGCGTGTCTACATCAGCGAGGGGTGCATGTACTGCCACTCCCAACAGGTTCGTCCCCAAGGTTTCGGGGCTGATTTCGAGCGCCTGTGGGGCCCCCGGCAATCGGTTCCCCGGGATTACATTCTTCAAGAAAGAGTTCTTTTAGGGACGATGCGGACGGGGCCGGATCTGACCAACGTAGGCGCACGGGCAATAACACCCGACTGGCACCACCAGCACCTTTACGATCCGCAGATCACTTCGCCGGGCTCCATCATGCCGTCCTTTTCTTATCTTTATGAGGTGAAGGAAATCGATGGAAAACCATCCGAGAACGCAATCATTGTTCCTGAAGACTCGTCCTACTACCCGGGCGAGGGATATGAAGTCGTTCCCACAGCAAAAGCCAACGCTTTGGTGAAGTATCTTCTCAGCCTGAAGATCAACTACGAACTTCCGGAAGCGAAGTTCACAGAGTAGGGAAGGGGGCGTTCTCGCCTGAGATTCGCCACAAGCGGAGGGACCACCTCCGTGCGGACGGAACGGAGTCCGTCCCTCCCAATCGAATGCATTTCCCCGGAGGGACCACCTCCGTGTGGTCCGCACGTTAGAGTACGACACCTGAAAGAAATGGGGGTCCCTCCCCGAAAATTCATAGCCATGCCGGAGGGACCAAATTCGCGAGGAAACTCCCAATCGAATTGTGGTGACCTATGAGCACTTGAAACTTGGAGTGGGAAACCCCTCCACCGCGCGACGCGCGGTCCCCCTCCCCTTGCAAGCAAGGGGAGGAGTCATTAGCCGCTATATTATTCTGCAATCAAGCTCTCCTCCTCGCTTGCGAGCATATCCTTACACACAAGTCGGCTCTGAGATTTTAAACCACCCGCTTGCGCTAGAGGTCGCAGAGAGCACAGAGTGGATTCTCGGTGAGATGCAGTGTGCTGGCTCTCTGGCGTTCTTCTGGCTCTGTGCTCTAGAGATCCCGCATCTGCCGGGAGAACGGGTGGTGAAAACTGCAGCTGACTAGCAGGTGCGTTCGGAGATTTCTCTAAAAAGAGGTGTGTAAGGATATGGCTTGCGAGGAGGGGTTGATCCCACGTCCGCGTGATGGGGTGGTGTCTTTCCGGCGCGATCAGCCCTCTTCATAAAAAACAGATCAAGAAGTTTTCAAAAAAAACAGTCCTTTCCTGAATTTTTCTCCAAGCACTCGTAGTCAAACCTTGTTAGCCTCTACTAATCACTGAATGATTGACGCATGTCACAATTGGTAATACGGTATGCAGTATGAGAACTACTATATTACTAGATGACCGTTTGGCAGAACGAATGCAAGCACATGCTCGGCGAGAAGGGAAGAGTTTCAGTGCGTTTCTTGCGGATGCTGGACGTAAAGCCTTAGAGTCCAACGAGAAAGCAAATGACGATCCATTTAATTTAATTACATTCAGGGGGAATGGTACAGTGAAGGGAATTGAACTAGATAAAACCAATGAAGTTTTAGCCGCTGAGGACTTAGCAACTTACGGTGAAAACTCCCCATGAAACTTTGCGATGTAAATGTTCTGATCTATGCGCACCGAGAAGAATCAATCGAGCATGAAGCGTATGCCGAATTCATTCGAAATCTGGCGGAGGGATCGTCTGCCTTCGGTATTTCCGAAGCAGTTCTGAGTGGGTTTGTGCGGATCGTAACAAATCCGAAAATTTTCAAACAACCGACTCCAACAGCGATTGCCTTCGAATTTTGTGAGTCTCTTCGGAATCGATCACAAGCTGTTTTGGTACGCCCAGGCGAGAGGAATTGGGTTATTTTTAAACAACTTTGCCACTCCGTATCAGCTAAGGGCAAATTGGTTGCCGATGCTTGGCATGCAGCGCTTGCCATAGAGCACGCTTGTGAATGGGTTTCGACGGACGGAGATTTTTCCCGTTTTCCATCGTTGGATTGGTCCCATCCTTTGCGCAGCAATTAAGCGCAGCAGTTCATGGCTCTGCCGTAATACAATAAATGAGATAACGAATTCACAGATTTCACCCTCCGCGCATCCAACTCACAAAGTCCGGGAATACTTCCCCTCACTCTTCGTCTGATCTTCGTCGAAGCAAATGGCGATGTTTCGGAGAAACAAGCGACCTTCATCCGTAACCATCAGGCGATCTCCGTCATCCGTCATTAGGCCGTCGCTTAAAAGTTCTTCCAGGCCGGAATGACCGCTGGCAAAAAATGAATCAAAGTCGATATCCCATTGCTTCCCAAATTCGGTTCGCACGATCTCGAGATCACACATGACCCGGTGAATCGCGTCCCGCCGGATACGGTCTTCCTTGCGGACAAGGACGCCTTTCTCAATCGGCAAGCGACCTTCTTTTAGGGCGTGTCGATAGGTTTCTATATTCTTACTGTTCTGTCGGTAGGCTTCATCGGTCTGGGATATCGAAGAAACTCCAAAAGCAGCGATCTCCAACCCGGCCTTTGTGCTGTAGCCTTGAAAATTGCGCTGTAAAGATTTCTGTTCCTGCGCCCGCACTAGTTCGTCTTGCGGTTTCGCAAAGTGATCCATCCCGACGTACCGGTAACCGTTTCCGGTGAGAAAGCTGACAATCAATCGAAGCATATCGATTTTCTCCTCTGGGGTGGGGAGCCCCGCTTTTTCGAGCATCTTCTGTGCAGGTCTCATCCAGGGCACGTGGGCATAGTTGAAGATAGCGAAGCGGTCTGGGTCCAGGGTCAAAACAGTCTCAAGCGTTCGCTGAAAACTCTCCACTGTCTGTCCGGGAAGGCCGTAGATCAGATCAATGTTCACCGAACGGAACCCGTGCCTACGGAGCCAGTCCATCGTTCGCACGTTGGTCGTCTGCGGCTGGATTCGGTGGATCGCTTTCTGCACCTCGGGATCAACGTCCTGCACTCCGAAGGAGGCCCGCTGGACTCCAAACGAGGCAAAGGCTTCGACCTGATCCTCACTCAAGTGCGAGGGAGCCAATTCGACCGAGCATTCAGCATCCTCGGCGAAGGAGAACCGGTCCCGGATGGATTTTCCAAGACCCTCGATTTCGGAAGCTGGGAAAAAGTTTGGGGTCCCGCCGCCGAAATGCAGCTGATGAACCGGTCGATGCGGGACAATCATTTCTGCAAAGAGATCCATCTCTTTCTCCAGCAGCTGACGATAGTCGCCGACCTTGCTCCGGTCTTTTGTGATGATGGTATTGCAACCGCAAAACCAGCAAAGCGTTTCACAAAAGGGGAGATGAAAATAGAGAGACAGAGGCCCCGTATTGGATCGTGAACTTGCGAGAAGCTGCTCCGAATCGATCTCCTCCGAGAAGTGGACAGCAGTCGGGTAGGAGGTATAGCGTGGGCCCGGACGGTTGTACTTGGCAATCAGATCGCCGGAAATTTCCAGAGAGCGAGTCATTTCAGATAACTAAAATCAAATTAGTTTAGAATCCAGTTCAGATCTCGTAATCGACAACGGCACGCCCGGAAGTTACGGACCCGACAAGAGTCTTCACCTTCTCGTGCTCCGGATGCACCTGATAGGCTTGCAGGTCCTCCTTGGTGGCAAAGGTTGTATAAAGAGCCATGTCAAAGGCTGCCGGAGACCCATTGAAATCCCGACCAACCTCAATTTCGAGCAACTCGGGAATGAGATCCTTGAGAGCCAGTAACTTTTGCTCAACAAGGTCCATATTCTCAGCCTTGCTACGGCCCTCAGCCGATTCCGAAAAATTCCAAAAAACGATGTGCTTGATCATAGCCTTTGATTGAAGTCGAAATCGTCGGGAGAGGGCAATTCTGAAAAAGGGGATCGAATTTTAGAAGTCGCGAGGTGAAGTAAACCTCGGGGAAGGGGAACTCCGAAATCAAATAACCCCATCCTCTGCTCCGAGGTTCCCGGGTTCAGCGATTCCATGGGCACTTGGCCAGCATCAGGGCCATGCCGCAGGTGTTGGTGATCCCCGAAAAGGCCAGGCCGGCTCCGACAAAAGCCGGAATCAAGAGTAGCGACGGATGGAGATACCATCCTGCCAGGGTTCCGAGGAGAACGAGGCTGCCGGCTGCGATGCGCACCTGCCGCTCAATAGAAATCGACTGTTCGCCTTTCTCCGTTTCGACTCCGGCCTCGATGGCCGCAGCGGTGCCACCTTCGACAACAACGATGTTCTCGTGCCCAGCGGTCGCCAGGCGGTCGGCGGCCTTCCCGGAACGGGTTCCGCTATGGCAGAGAATATAGACCGGAGAGTCTTTACCGTGTTGCTGGCAAAAGGCTTCCGTATTCAGCTTATCCAGTGGCAGATTCTCCGCTCCTGCCACGTGCTCTGAGCGAAATTCGGCGGGCGTCCGCACGTCGATCAAGAGGTCGCCGGACTTGAGGATTTTCGGTAAATCAGAGGCGGATGCGGTATTCTTCGGCATCGATCGAACCTAGGTGGATTGTTGCGAAAATCAAGAGGCTATGTGGCATAGGTTCGATGTTCAGGCTTTAAGCCTGCTACGCTTGGTAGTTAACTTTCCGCACTTTCGTGGACTAGGAATTTCTCTGTGTCCTTTGATTTTCTTTGGGAGACTTCATTTGGCGCCGCGGATACGCAGGGGAGCGTTTTCTCCCAGTCTTCAAAGAAGGCTTTGGTGTGCAGGCAGTGGGCGCGGAGAGCACAGAGCGAGAGTTTGGGTAAAACTGATTATGAGCGACCGAGTATTTCTAATTTTGCTTGGATGGAAGAAATCTCTACGCACTTCCTTTACAATTCTCAGCTGAACGCTTCGCGGATCGCGGTATCCGTCAAAATCTCTCTAGAGGGGCCGTAGGCCAGTTGTTTTGTGCGGAGTAGGAGTGTGTATGCGAAGCTATCTGCAATTGATTTCAGGTCGTGGTGGGAGGCGAGCACCAGTGCCCCTTCCTCAATCAATCCACGGATAATTTTCGAGAGGCTTTCCGTTGCTTCTGTATCGAGTCCCGCAAAGGGTTCGTCCAGCAGGAGGATTTGGGCACCACCGGCGATGGCGCGGGCCAGAAATACACGTTGTTGCTGCCCTCCGGAGAGTTCACCAATGCGTCGTCCTTCCAAGCCTTCCAATCCCATTCTGGCTATCGCGGTCGAGACTTTGTTGCGGTGGGATTGGGTAAAAGTTCCCCAAGCACCCGTGAGGGAGTACATGCCCATGTCGACGAGCCCGCGGACGGTGATTGGGAAATTCCAATCGATCTCTTCCCGTTGGGGCAAATAGGCGAAGAGGGTGCGTCGCTTCCGCGTATCAATCACCCGGCCCTGCCACCGCACGCTTCCGCTGGCATCGGGGATCACTCCGGCCAGCGCCTTGAGGAGGGTGCTTTTCCCAGCGCCATTCCTCCCTACGACGGCTACCGATTGTCCGGTGCCGATTGTAAACCGCACATCCCGCAGGGCACAAATATTTCGGTAATGCACGTGGAGGTCGTCCACTTCCAGAAGATCCTGATCCTTACTCGGCATGGTCTATTCCCACGTTTCCGGGTAAAGCACCCAATCAAAAGTCGGTGATCGAACCCAGCGAACCAATTCGCGGGTCTTCTGCCCGGATGCTTCCATCACGAGGATCAAAGCGGCGGGAATGTCTTCTTCTGCAAAACTTCCTCTCAGTTGCAGTGGTTGATCCAGGGGACCTGAAAACTCGTGTGACCAGGACCTCAAAAAATCGCCCCTTTCAGGAAGCGACTCGTCGCCCCAGGCAATGCGTTCGAATTTCACCGGTGCCGTCGACTCCATCTCCAGATTCATCAGGACCGCGTCTCCGGATCCAGCGGTCTTAGTGCTCCCGGACCGAGAGAGTTCTGAATCAGCTTC
>Ga0222632_1000425_pt1 | contig 22940 bp, 14 predicted proteins | sample AntAcemetageno46_FD_179828 | JGI IMG/M metagenome (GOLD analysis project Ga0222632, IMG submission 179828) | Saline water microbial communities from Ace Lake, Antarctica - #46 | ecosystem: Environmental > Aquatic > Non-marine Saline and Alkaline > Saline | place: Antarctica: Ace Lake | collected...
ATTGAGAAGTGCATGACCCGCGTCTATATCATTCTCGTAAGGTCCGGTAAATGCCGAGCCGAGCCCGAGTCCCAATATAGATACCTCAGAGCCGGTTCGCCCGAAAACTCTGCGGTCAACTGGCGTGACGGCTGCTGGCGAATTTTTGGCGGAAGCAATACTACCACCCGATACGGCGGCTCCACCGGCTATGACTGATTTGAGAAAGTTACGACGATTACTCATATTGTTATAATATTATTGAGGCTTGATCCAATATCAACCCATATCCTGCACTTCAGCACCAAGTGGGGTGCATTGTCTTTGAATAGGGAGTAAGAAGATAAGTTCGAACCTGGTTTGCGTTGCTATGGACCAGACTTCGTAGCTGTAAGCGGGTTCAGATCTGTTGTATTCTACGTTGGGTGCGCCCTTCGCGGATCAGACGCAGCAGCTCTTGGAGGAGTGCTGCAGTTTTCTCCGGGTGCTCCGAGGCAAGGGTGGTGGTTTCGTAGGGGTCCTCAGCCAGATAGTAGAGTTCCATAGTTTCGAGGGGGAGTTGGGCCTCGTCGCCTTGCCACTCCGTGGGCACGGTGCTGACAAGTTTCCAGTCGCCATGGCGGACTCTACTAGGCAGATCGGTGACCTCGTCTTTCAACCAAATGAGACAGTGGTTTTCGACGTAGGTTTTGAAATGGTCGCTGTGATTCGTGGGCAGGCTGAGGTGATAGTCGATCAATATTCGGTGTTTCGACCTCAGACGCGGGGTGCAATTATTTCCACCGGGTAATTGTGGGCGTTCCGTGCCATCCAAAGCGTTCCGCGGCAACGCCGCAAGCGCCGGCCCTACAGAACATAATGGTAGGGCTCGCGCTTGCGCGATTGCCGCCGCACTTTTAAACTACACCCTCAGACGCGGGACACGAGAAGTGGATGTCGCCGACGCCGACATCATCCGAGAGAATGAATACGACGTTGGGAGGTCGTCCGACCCAGAGAGTCAGAGGCAGGAGAATGGCAACGGCGAGTGAGTGTAATCTCATGATATTGAATCCAGCGTTACTTTTGCAGTGTTTCTCGAATAAACGCAGCGACCTGCCGACCCTGTTCGGTCTTGCCGGTTTCGTTGTAATGCACGTTGCCCGGCTCGGACCACCACTGCGGTTGGTTGGGTTTGGTGAAACTGTAGAGATCGTTGACCAGGACGTCAGGATGTTTGCTGAGAACCTCAAGTGCTGCCTGATTGTAGCGGGCTGCGTCGCCTGCGAATCGGCCGGGTTCACCCTCAGGCACGGGGGTGGTCGTAGCGAAGACAAGAGTCGCATCGGGAGCGATTTCGTGAAGGTAAGCGATGATCGATTCGAGGTTCTCCTTATACTCATTGATCGAGGTTCGGAGCTGCCCATTTACTTTGTCGCGTTGGTCTTTTCCGCGGCGATCATTGATGTCTTTGCGGACCAGGTAGCTAAGGTCGTGGAGGCCGAAATTGAAATGGATCACGTCCCAATCGAAGGTCCAGGGTTTATCGAGAAGCGGATCCTGCATGGCCGTGTGCAAGTCCTTGAACTTCGGGATGACGCTGCTGGAGTATGCGCCGTTTTGGTGGATACGGTAGACATTGGCTTCCTGTTCCAGTTGGCTGCGCACTTCGGGGGTGTAGCCGATGGAAATTGAGTCGCCGTAGAGCAGAACGTTCGGGAGTGCCGGGTCGTTTTCAATATAAGCGAAGGCGGGATTGTCACGAAATTTGCTTCCAACGATAAAGCGCCAGTTAGCAAGTGCAGCGTTATCGACGATGCCTGGGACTTTCTTTATTTCGGGGATCGATTTCTGGATCGGGTTTGCCTTCAACAGCTCAGCTGTTTCGGCGAGGATAGCGTAGGCTTCATCCTGGACAACGCCGTCACCGTCGGGTCCCACATTGAGTAGCAGGCTACCGCCTTTTTCGTTAATATCCCTAAGTTTGTTGTAGACGATTTCGGCGTCCTTCCAGTCATGGTCGAAATGTTTGTAGCCCCATGAGTTATTCATCGTGTAGCAGCCTTCCCAATATTTCGGGAATACATCTTCGAAGTGCCGTTGCTCTTGAGTGACGTAGTCGGCCTCGAAGGCATCGCGCTTGGCGACGCGGTTGTTGACGATGATGTTCGGGTCCGCTTCCCGGATGGCGTTGTAGAGCTTGACCCCTTCCTCCAGGGTCCACCAATCCGCCCAGTCGCCGTCGAACCATAGAATGGCCGGGTCATATCGCTCGATCAATTCCAGCACCTGGTTGGTTTGATAATCGAAATACTCCTGCTCCCGCCCTTCGACCAGTTCGAGATGTTTCCAGACGAAACGCTCGCTGCGTGAACCACGGTCCGGTTCTTGCGTGGGATGGTTCCAATCAATGATGCTGTAGTAGAGACCAAATTTGATTCCCTGCTCGTCACAGGCCGCTTTCAACTCTGCGAGAATATCTCGCCCGGCAAAGGGGGAACTGGCTACATCAAAGTCTGTGTAGGCGCTGTCCCAGAGGCAGAAGCCTTCGTGGTGCTTGGCGGTAATAACAAGGTAGGTCATGCCGGCGTCTTTGGCGGCGCGGACGATCTTGTCCGCATCAAAACCAGTTGGATTGAAGTCATGAATCAACTCGACATATTCTTCGGATGGGATGTCCAGTCCCGCTTGGATCCATTCGGCATAGACCCAAGCCTGCTCGCCTTTCCACTCACCGCCTAATTGCGAGTAGAGCCCGAAGTGAATGAACATCCCGTATTGCGCCTCCGTAAACCAGAACATGCGCGCCTTGTAATCCTCGAGTGTCTCGGCTTTCCGCGCGACAGGTTCCTTCTCGCTGGTGGCAGCGCTGGCAGCGAGAAAAGTTGAGGGGAGAAGCAGGTAAGGCAGAAGTTTTTTCATGGGGTTTGTATGGTTCAATTTTTCACTCTATGTAACGATAATTACTGTATAAATGATGGAAGGGATCCCGGCGCATTTCGATGGTTTTTGGAGTCTGGAATACGTAAGACAACATTGCATTTCGATTGCCAACCATAATGACAGGTAGCTTGCTTCAGCAACAAGTGATGGGAGGGGTGAAAAGTTTGTGGGGTGTGGAGTTTTAGAATGGGCACTAAGAAAAGTCGATTATCATCGAATAGTTATTATTTCCACCAGAATAAACAGGAATCAGTAGAGAATCTCCCTCCGCTCGCCTTCCATATTTCTTTGGGATCCAACCGTTGGCTAATAGTAACTTGTAAAAAATAGTAGGGGGCAATGATTTTGATGAATTGACTAAGAAGCGCATAAAAATATTTAATATTCATCAATCTAACCTCTTTATTATTCTCCTCTAAAGTTATCTGCAATGCCCCACATCCTGCGCAATCTTTGTCTCGGCCTGACTCTTACCATTGTTGGACTGCTACCATCGGTTTCGGCTCAAGAAGAGCGTCCGAATGTGCTCTTTATAGCGGTGGACGACCTGCGGCCCGAGTTGGGTGTCTACGGGTCGCGGGCTGTGACCCCGAACATTGATCAACTGGCTGAATCAGGGCTTCTTTTTAACCGTGCCTACTGTACCCAGGCCGTGTGCGGGGCTTCTCGTTTATCCCTTATGACCGGGCTCTATCCGGAGTATACAAAAGAACGTTCGCATCACATCAGAAACTGGAGAGACCGGCACCCCGAATGGGTTACCCTCAACCAATTGTTTCAGGATAACGGTTATATTACAGTTGGTGTGGGAAAGATCTATCATGCCTGGGATGGACCCGGAGTTGATTTTGATAATTGGAACCGATGGATTGGTACTCAGGGATTCCGATACGTAAACCCGGATACGTTGGAAAAGGCTAAGATAGAAGCCGAGGCATTGGGCAAGGAATTTGTCCGTGGGCCAACCACGGAGATCGGAACGGTAGAGAATGCGGAGGAATTGTATTTCGACGGGTGGCGGGCAGGAGAGGCTGTGAGGCAAATCGAACGATTGGGCGACTCCGATGAACCGTTCTTTATGGCAGTAGGCTTCAGTCTCCCGCATCTACCGTTTGCGGCGCCCGCAGAGTATTGGGATCTTTATGACCGCGAGGACTTTTCCATGCCGGAGAATCTAGGAGTCCCACCCGGTTATCCGGACTATGCCCGGAATGCTTCGCCGGGTGAGATGCGGAATTATTCGGATATTCCGGTCGGTTGCGATCCGAAGGAGTTTTCAGAGGAGATGAACAAACGTCTCATTCATGGATACCTCGCCGCAGTCAGTTATACGGACCGGAATGTGGGAAAAGTTCTGGAGGCTTTGAAGCAGAGCGGGAAAGCCGATAATACAATCATTGTTTTCTGGTCAGATCACGGGTGGAAGCTGGGAGATCACTACTCTTGGTGTAAACACACGAACTTCGAGTGTGACACGCGGGTTCCTCTCTTGGTCAGCTACCCCAGAATGGATGGGTTGATGGGCACAACCGATGCACTCGTGGAGTTAATTGATTTGTATCCGACCTTGGCGGAACTATGTGGGCTGGAGGCACCTGCATACATTCAAGGGAAGTCTTTTGTTCCGGTCTTGGAAGATTCTTCGCAAGCCCACCGCGACTACGCTTATTCTTCTTATCCACGCCGCCCCGACGACGACATCATCGGGCACTCCATACGCAGCGATCGCTACCGCTACACCGAATGGTGGGACGCCGAAACCGATGAGGTGCTGGCCCGCGTGGCGACTGACTTGATCGAAGACCCGGGAGAAACCACCAACGTGCTTCCGGGAAATGAAGAACTCGGCAACAGATTGTCCAGGGATCTCAACGTAATCGTGATGAATGCGCGTTCGTTGGCGAATGAATAAACGGCCAGCTAGCAAGCGCGTAAGGGGTATCCCCGGGTAGGGCCGTCGCTTGCGACGTTGCCGCGAAACCCTTTGGATCCTACGGAACGGCCTCAATTTTCCCCGTGGAACGTATTGCACCCTTACTCAAATTTGCAATTCGGCGGTGCTTCACAATTACCGTTTTATTTGGATGGGGTGTCGCTTGCGAGCTATCAGGCAGAAGCACGCTGGTCAGGAGAGGTGGGGGAGATTCAAGGATGCAGCTGTCGGTTGAAGGTGTCGAATAGAGTAGGGTGGTTTATTCTTTGAGCCAGTGTAATGGAAATCGAATGGCCCGAGCCAAATTATTTTTACTGGTCTTGAAAGTTCCGACTCATTGTTAATAATTCAGATATGAGACTGTTCAGCGTTCTCTTGTTTGCCCTTTTTTCTACTGCCCGTCCAGGTCTAGCCGACGAGCGGCCGAACATACTGTTTTTGACTATCGACGATCTTCGCCCTGAGCTGGGGTCCTATGGGGCCCCCCAAGTGATAAGTCCGAACATGGATCAATTGGCTCAAGAGGGACTGCGATTTGATCGGGCGTATTGTCAGGTTCCGGTTTGTGGTGCTTCCCGGGCCAGCTTGATGACAGGTATGCTGGCGACCTCGGAACGTTTCACCAGTTTCAGGAGCCGGGTGGACGAAGATGCGCCGGAGGCCCGCACATTGCCGCAGGTATTTCGGGAGGCGGGCTACACCACGATTTCGAATGGCAAGGTCTTTCACACGATTGGAGATGCCGCAGACCGTAGCTGGAGCGAACCGCCTTGGCGGCCGGATGGCTGGGGGTCCCGCACACCTGCCATGGAAAAGACAATAGAGCGCCTCTCTGATCGAGGTCGCGGACTGATCTACGAAATCGGTGAGGTCCCCGATTCCGAATATACGGATGGAAGAATCGCGGCGAAAACGATCGAAGACCTGCAGCGCCTGAAGGAGATGGGACAGCCGTTTATGATGTTTTGCGGTTTTTATCGTCCGCATCTGCCGTTCTATACACCAAAAAAATACTGGGATCTCTACGATCGGGAGGCGATCGAGCTGGCGGATAACCGCTACTTTCCGCACGACGCGCCGAGGGGTGATCTGCGGCCGAGTACGGAATTTTGGGGCTATCATTTAGGCGACTATGATGTCGGTTCGGATGCCTTCCACCGCATGATGCGTCATGGCTATCTAGCTAGCGTCAGTTATGTCGATCAGTTGGTGGGTGACGTGATGCAGGAGTTGGAGCGTTTGGGGCTGCGTGAGAACACGATCATCGTCCTCTGGGGCGACCACGGCTTTCATCTCGGCGAACATGATTTTTGGGGCAAACATAATACGATGCATCTTTCGACCCGGGTCCCGCTCCTCGTGAGCCTGCCGGATGCGGATCCCTCAAGTACCTCCGCGATCGTAGAGACTTCGGATCTTTTTCCGACGCTGTGTGATTTGGCCGGTGTGGAGGTCCCTGAAACCGTGCATGGAAAGAGCCTTGTTCCTCTCCTGCAGAATCCGGAACAGGAGTTTCGCGAAGCTGCCTACACGCGCTGGGGCATTGAACAACCCGGATTGGCTGTCGTCACCAAACGATACAATTATACATGGTATCCGAAGAGTGGTGCGGAAATGCTCTACGATCTGGTAAAAGATCCGGATGAGAACTGGAACGTGGCCGGAGACGAGGCCTATGCCGATGTGTTGGATCATATGCGAGCCCTCCTCATCGAGCGGCGTGCTGAAGCGGGTGGTCCGCAAAAGGGGGCGCCCGGGCGATCGTAAAGTATTCCGGCAGAGCACTTCGCCGGTAGGATCGAACTGGAAATGATCGGAAGGCATGAAATTCACTTTTAATTGTTATGTTCAATAATCTCCCACTACCCGCGATAATTGCGGTGATTTTTCTCTCCCTGACGGCGCCTGGGATGGCCAGTAAGGAAGGGATTCTAGATTCCAATCCCAAACCGAATGTGATTCTCGTCATTACGGATGATCAGGGCTACGGAGATATCAGCGCCCATGGCAATCCGATCCTGAAGACCCCCGCGATGGATCGACTCCACGGCGAAAGCATCCGTTTGACCGATTTCCATGTCGGCCCGACCTGCGCTCCTACCAGGGGTGCTCTTATGAGCGGGCAATGGACCAATCGAGCCGGCCCATGGCACACCATAATGGGCCGATCCATGCTATTTGAAGACAAGATCACCCTGGGTGACGTTTTCTCAAGCAACGGCTATGCGACCGGTCTTTTCGGCAAGTGGCACTTGGGCGACAACTATCCCTATCGTCCGGAGGATCGGGGATTTCAGGAAGTTGTTCGCCACGGAGCCGGGGGCGTCGGCCAGACGCCGGACTATTGGAATAACACCTACTTTGACGATACTTATTTCCACGATGGGGAGCCAAAAAAGTTTGAAGGTTACTGCACGGACGTCTTCTTCAGCGAGGCCAAGCGCTTCATCAAGACGCAGGCAGAGGAAGGGAAGCCCTTCTTTGCCTACATTTCGACCAACGCACCCCACGGTCCATACCATTGTCCCGAGGAATACTCAGCGTCTTACGAGGACACCGCATCGATCCACGAGAGACTGCCCTATTTTTACGGTATGATTGCCAACATCGATGCAAATCTCGGTGAATTGCGCGATTGGTTGGAGCAGGAAGGCCTGGCCGAAAATACGATCTTTATCTTTATGACCGACAATGGCACGGCAAACGGGCGGCGGGTCTTCAACGCGGGGATGCGTGGTAGCAAGGGCAGCGAATACGAGGGTGGCCATCGGGTGCCCTTCTTTCTTTATTGGCCTGCCGGAGGCTTCGACAAGCCGCAGGACGTCGAACGCCTGACCGCACATGTCGATATTCTCCCCACTCTGGTTGAACTCTGCGGATTGAGCCCGCTTTCCGAGGATTATGTTCTCGACGGTCGCTCGCTGGTGCCGCTTTTGCAGGATCCAGAGACGGACTGGGCTGATCGTGTCATCATTACGGATTCGCAGCGTGTGGTTGACCCAATAAAATGGAAGCAGTCCAGCACGATGACCGAGCGCTGGCGCTTGATCAACGGCACAGAACTTTACGATATCGAGGCGGACCCAGGGCAGACCAATGACCTCGCCGCGCAGTATCCCGAGGTCAAAGCAGAGTTGCGCGCCGCCTACGAGGTTTGGTGGGAAGACATTTCACCCGCATTTGCAAAGACCTCCCGCATCCATGTAGGGAATCCGAGCGAAAATCCTACCCTGCTGACTGCCCACGACTGGATCACAAAGGGTAAATATCCTCCCTGGAACCAAAGCCAAATTCGCTCGACCCGACAGACCGATGCACGGTATTGGGCCATTCTCGTAGAGCAGGCGGGCGTATACCGCATCGCGCTGCGCCGCTGGCCCCGCGAGTCGGGTCTGAGCCTCCGCAGCAGTGCTGAACCGGGTGATCCCGTGCCGGGGTTGACGGCTTATCGCGAGACCCCCGGAAAGGCTCTGCCGATCATCGGCGCCCACATCCGTGTCGCGGGCCAAACGATACAAATGGAGATCCCGGAGGATATGGCGGAGGCTCTTTTCCAACTCGATCTTCCTGAGGGAGACGCTGAGCTTGAGGCCGATTTTATTCTCGAATCCGGAGCCACTGAGGGAGCCTACTACGCCTATGTGGAGAAGCTCTGAAGCAGAGTGATTCTTCGATGCCATGTGTAAGCAAGAGGCGATAGGAAGTCGTCACTTTCCGGATCAAAGGCCTCGTCTTTGATGAATAAATCTGCAGTTTCTGTATGAAACTCCAAACTCCAATGTATTTGCTTCACTTCACGTCTGTTTCTCGTTTGTTAATCTCCTTTTTCCTGCTCCAAACATCGATTGGCGGAGTCTCTGCCTCGGGGATGCGGGGAGATCCTGCCGAAGCCCTTCCATCTATGATTTGGGACGATGCTCCTGCAAAGACATGGGATGTTGCCTATCCAGTTGGAAACGGCAGGTTGGGGGCAATGCCCTTTGCAGAATTTCCTACCGAGAAAATCCTCATCAACGAAGAAACAATCTGGGCGCGCGGGGAGGCTCTGGAGATGCCAGAAGGCAGCTTTAAAGATTTGGAGCAGATCCGTGCACTAGAGGCGGCCGGTGATTATGAAGCCGCGGATCGTTATTTCGAAGCCAACTTGCAGGACGGTAGTAGCGCCTACAGCTATCAGTATTTGGGGTGGCTGAATATCGAGTATCAGAACGTTGCGGAAATTGACAGTACCTATCGGGAACTCGATTTGTCGACCGGTGTCGCCAGAAACGAATACAGGCTCCGGGATGGTTCTGTCATTGTGCAAGAGACCTTCGCTTCGGCTGCTGATGACGTGGTAGTAGTGACCATTCAATCGACCCAACCATTGGATTTTCTAGTAACGATGGAGGGCGCGGAGGTCGAAGGAACCGATTTGGTGAAAGCGGGCTCAGGGACCGGTGCGGGGGCCACGCGCTACCTCAGCCGCGTGCGTATCGAAGCAGGGGATACAACGGTGCACGCTTCGGATCAGGGCCTTCAGGTTCAGGGTGTGATGGCTGCCACGATCTTCCTTTCGGCGGCGACTGATTTTGATCGGCAGGACTCTGCCGCAAAACTGCCCGAAGGATGGCAGCAAAAAGCGGCGTTGGATCTGGAATCGGTCGCGGTCCAGTTGTTAGAAGACCTGCGTCGTGGCTCAATCCGAGAGCACCAAAGGTTTTATTCCCGTCTCACCCTCGATCTTGGGCAGACGCGCCCCTCAATCCTTGAGTTGCCGACGAAACAACGGCTTCAGCGCCTGAAGGACGATTCCCATGACGACCCCGATTTGATCGAGACCTATTTCCAGTTTGGTCGTTACCTCCTGATCGCTTCGTCGCGGGAGGGGACCTTCCCGGCCAATCTTCAGGGGATATGGAATCCCCATGAAAAGGCGCCCTGGAATTCCGATTTCCATCTCAATATCAATCTCCAGATGAATTACTGGCTGGCCGAGACGACAAATCTGTCTGAGTTACACCAACCTGTTTTCGACTTTATCCGCTACCTGCAGCCGAATGGGCGGGAGATGGCTCGACGCCTCGGGATGCAGGGTTGGTGTATGGGACACGCGACCGACATTTGGGGGCATTCGCGGATAATGTCTCCTCGGGCGCTCTGGGGCGGTTCCTTTTTCGGAGGCCAGTGGTTGGCCACCCACATTATGGAGCACTATCGGTTTACGCTGGATACGGCATTCCTCGAAGCCAATTGGGACATTCTCACCGCATCCACGGAGTTCGTTGAGTCATGGTTGATTCCCGGACCCGAAGCGGGCCTGCTGATGTCCCGACCGGCCTGCTCGCCGGAAAATCAGTTTACCTATATCGATGATGACGGGGTAACGCAGACCGCAGCCCTTTCTGCAGGGAATTCCTTCGATCAATATATGATTCTTCAGGTGTTCAACGATTACCTTGAGGCGGCGGAGGTTCTTGGCAAGGGCGACACCCCCTATGTCCAACAGATCCGTGATTTACTCCCAAACGTATATCGGCCCCAAATTGCTGAGGATGGTCGCTTGATGGAATGGCGTCTCCCTTTTGGGGAGGCGAGGCCGAAGCATAGGCATATTTCGCATGTGATCGGAGCCTTTCCCGGGAATCAAATCAATCTCGATGAAGACCCTGATATGCGCGATGCCGTCATGAAGTCGATTGAAGGCCGCCTGGCTGCCGGGGGAGCAGGCACTGGCTGGAGCCGTGCCTGGACGATTGGTATGTTTGCCCGGTTATCGGATGGGGAGAGAGCATACGAAAATCTTCATGCGATTCTGACGAAATCCACTTTAGACAACCTCTGGGATAACCACCCGCCGTATCAGATCGACGGTAATTTCGGAGCCACCGCAGCCATCGCAGAAATGCTGCTGCACAGTCATAATGATGAAATCCGCTTACTGCCGGCTCTTCCGGACAACTGGCCGGACGGGCAAATAAAAGGCCTGCGTGCGCGCGGTGGTTATACCGTCGATATTTACTGGGAGGAGGGCCGTTTGGCTCAAGCTGTCGTTACCGCAGGCGCGCGGTCGCCGAAGCGAGTTCGCGTGGTTTATGAAGATGATACGACACTACTGAACTTGGAACCGGATCAGCCATTCAGGATCTCGCCGGAGATGATGGAGACGATGACCCTTTGAGATCTTTATGGAATGATCCATTGCCGGCTTGCAGATGATGCCTGTTGCTTTTTTTTGGAGCATCACACGCCCGACGCTTAAAATGCCTATAAGGACACAGAGTGGCATGCTACGCCTAACTCTGACGTAATGTCGGGAAAGAAACCCGACGATCCCCTGTTCGAGCCTTGGTCGGGACAGCCTCCAAACCCAAGTTCGGGTTCAGCCAAATGGCTAAAAATAGCTAAGAACCTAGCAATAGGTCCTAAGCACCCGCTGCAATGAAACACGGAGACCGCTTCTGAGAACCTTGCGCATAGAACTGGTTATTAGAATTGAACCTGTAGCCGATGGCAAAATGCCTCCATACACAAAAAGACCCGCTCTAGATAGAGCGGGTCTTGTAAAATTGTATCGGGTGTATTAGCGGCGGCGGCGAATCATCACGCAGCCGAGCGCAAGCATACCGGCCAGAAGCGCGTAGGCGGAAGGCTCTGGAACACCAGTCACTTGAAAAAAGGCATCTGCATCATCGCTCATACGGAAGTTATCGAGAAAGGGTTGTCCGTCATACGCCATTACACTCACATAAGAGATTCCCGTGGCGCCGAGCCGGTCTACCGTGGAAACTACTCCATTTGCCATTCCAATGTTAGTCACATCTGGATTATACCAAATATTAAATACATCGTTTCCAGCTGCCGAGTAGTCGATTCTAAAAAGTATTAAATTGGTTAGCGAGGATGAGAGCACATTTGATGGCGCTGAATTTTCTCAACTCAACCTAACCAAAAAACCCGTTCCATTGGATAACACGCGAGGGTCGTTTTGGCTAGAACTAGTTGGCCCATTGTTGAAAGCAATGCCTGCATTAGCACTTGAATCACCATTTGTAGTAACGAGGAATGATCCCCAAATGGTATTTCCAGTGAAGTCTGTTGTTAATTCGATAGAAGCTTGTCTACCGTTGGAAGGATCAGGGCCTTGGACTGAAAATGACGTGCCGCCTTGAGTGATTGCGTAATTGGTTGACGCCTGCGGGGTGAGATCACCCGCTACAACAAGGACTGCAGTAGAGCCTGCCCAGTTACCTGAAACTCCAGTGCCAGAGGATTGTCCATTTAAAGCACCCAAGGCTGCGTCGTTGAAATCAATAATAACCGTGGCGGATTGCACGGATAAGGGAAGCGCAACCGAAAGTAGGGCGATAGCAACAGATAGATTGGGGTTTTATCATAAATGTAGTCATTGGTAATTATTGCCATACGGCAATATATTATTTATTAAACACGTTTAATGACGAACAATTCTCGTAGCATGAGAGTTTTCGCTAAAGCGGCCGGACGCAACCGTGGCAACGCCATCATTACTCAGGGACTAATATATAGCCTCTCCTGGCACACTGATTTCAAAGTCCTTATAGAGGGATTCGCGGGTCCGCATCTGGCGCAGGCCGATCCGGCCTTCGGTGACTGGGGCCCATTTTTCATTATCGAGCATGAAGTAGAGGGCCTTCTCCTGGCCGACGGCTTTCATGCGGATTTCTTTATCCGTTTTAATAATGGTGATTCGGTAGGGCACGCCGGGTTCGAAGAAGTCTTCCGCATCCACCAGGTGTTCCGGGGTGAGTTCGCTATAGGTGTTCATCCTCCGGATCTCCGGATTATAGCGGCGGCCGCGGACGTAGCCGCAGGCGTAGCTGACGTGATAGAGATGCATGTTCCTAAAATATTTGCCCATGTTGCCATCTTCCCGGTAATCATTCCACTCGGTGATGTCTGTCTCATACCCTGCATCACCGCGCCCGGTGGCCTGGATGTAGATGATGCAGACCCCGCCGCCGTCGACATCGGTCCGGGTGAAAGTGTATTCTATCTTTAGGTCGCCTTCGAAGCTGTCTTTGGTCCAGAGTACCATGTGGCTTTCCAGCGCCTTTAGCTCCATGCCTTCCGGTGAGTTGGTCACGGAGCTGGTGCCTTCGCCGTCGAGAAACCATTGCTCGGTCCAGTCGTTGGTCCCATCGTCTGAAAAGACCGTTTCCCAGCTTTGCTGGTCGGCCGCCTCGAAGGCAAGCTGTGCCGGGCTAGCCGGGCCTTGGACGACTCCGTCGACCACCGGACGGGGGAACCTCACCTGCATCGGTAAGGAGGCCTTGCTCAGGGTTTCCGCCAGCACGAGGGTGGCCTGCCTCTCGCCAATGCGGTCGATCAACTGTTGCTCGAAGAGACTTTCCGGTTGTACCGGAGTTCCGGCGCTTTGAATAAAACCATCGCCGGTTACTCCGCTCCACTGGGCGTCATCCGGCGCGGAGGCGGTACTCCCGATGGCGAAATTCTGCTCGGGGGTGGGCGGGTTTTCAACCCTGATAAAGGGTGCGGTTGCGTTCCAGATCACGCCATTGGCGCCGCTCCAGCCATGCCCGCTGCCCGCAGCGCCCCGGTTAATCACCTGGATGCCGCCGCCGTCCTCCATCGTGATGGAGTCAAAGAGCACGCCCGTGGCCCAGCGTTGATGCGTCTCGGTAGGGCCTTTGGCATTACTGGTTCGGCCTTTGACAAAAGCGATCGGTCCGGTGTCGCGGGAACCGGTGACGAAGTCATGCCGACCCGCCATCGCAAAGCAGTTGTAGACCAGGGTCAGGGAGCTGTCCGTGTTGCTGAAGGAATAACGCCGCCCACCGCGAATCACAGAGACGGGCTCAAGGGATGTACTGTCGCGAACGGTGACGTAACGCGAATCCTGCATCTGTACCGCACTCCTGGAGGTATGCAAAATCCTGCAGCCGCGCACCCAGGCATTTTCGGACTTTAAGATAAGAATGCCAGTGTTCAGATTGTTTGTCTCGTCAGCCGCATAGGGCCCTTCTGTGGCACGCACCTCACTCGTGATAGCGGTGTCGTAGTTGGAAGTGATGCGCAGCCCCTCCACGCCCATCATCGACTCGTATCCGCTGAGATCGACCCTGTTGACCTCACCGCCGCCATACTTTTGATCAAAGGACTGTGGCAAGGGGGCATCCAGTGTCAGTGTATTCCCCTCAATGCCGGTCACCCGGCGGAGGTGGTCGATTTGGTACGCTTCTGGCGTCCAGGGCACGACTTTGCGGCCGTCGTTTCGGGTGCCCGGATTGTCCATTCCCAAGAGATCGATCCAGGCCTGGTTGACGGTTTTCCGAACGTGAATGTCATCGCCCACCTCAAAGGAGCCGGCGTCCGCTACCGTGACCTGTAGGCTCCCAGAGGGCACATAGTCGTCGGTGATTCGCACGACGGGCTCCAAATCCTCAATTCGCCCTTCGGCACTGCCCATAGTAATGCCCGTACCCTTGGGATTCCGGAAAATCAGGATTGTTCCGAAGTCGCGCCGCCCCTCGCCGCGCAAAACCACCCCGGATTTCACATGCAGCCCTCCGTTGATGTAATAGGTGCCCTTGGAAAGAAACACAGCGCCGCGGAAGCCATTCTCATCCGCTGGCAAAGCGGCGGCTCGATCGAGAGCCGCCTGAATCCGTTCGCGGCTGTTCGGCCCCTCCGGATAGGCCATCGTGCCTACAGGTTCACCCTCGTAGGGCAGAGGCTCCAGCGTTTCCACCACCCGCACGAATGGAATGGGCTCTTCGCTGGCTTCATACCCCGCGTAAGAATAATCGATAATCCGGTCTCCCCTATTGGTGTAGGGTGTATAGGTCAGTTTTCCTTCAGCATTCATTGAGACCAGCTGGCCGCTTGTCACATCTGTGCGGACCACCACCTTTCCATTCTCCATTGCATCCGCTTCCCCGGCGGTCGCCTGATCCACAGCTCCCGAAATTGCCAGCAATACCAGTGTGCCGAGTCCCCGCCAAAAGTTTCTTATTACATCGTTAGTTCTCATACTGTTCTTTTAAATTATATTTATTAATAATGGTCCTCTATACCAACAAATTTTTTTGTCTGAGGATTTCCGCCAATGAATTCTGAGGTGGTGCCGTCTATTCCCAATGTAAGCCCACTCCGCTAGGCGACTGACTTGATCGAGGAACCGGGGAAGAATTATCAATGTACCTTCGGGAAATGAAGCCAGTAGCGGAAGGTAAAACAGCTCGGGTGCAATTATAAATGCGGGGCAAACAACGCCGTCGCGCGGAAATCGCGCCATTCGACAGGCTCATGATCCATGACAACTGTCTTCGCCCTTCGGGTTACGCCGAATTAAGAGCGCGAGCCCTGCATTAGGTCGTGAACTTGCCGCCGCGCCGTTCTTCTTTTCCGCAGGGCGTCGCTTGCGACGTTGCCGCGGGACGGAATTGATAGCTCGTGCCGGCCAGCAATTACACCGCAACTATAAATACACTCAAACAGCTCTGTGTCTGATTGACATTCAGTGCAGTTTAATGGATTAATAAGTATTAGAGTAAAATGAACCGTGTCTCATTGGTCATTACCCAACTCGTATTTGTCAAAATGAGAGGCAATCCATGCCTTTAGAATTCGAATAGTTAAATCCCCATAAAAAAATCCCAGCGATGAAAAAATCCTCACTTCGAGCACAACTAAAGCCTACCAGCCTTCTAACAATTATTCTGCTGCTAGCTTCAGGCTTTCAATTGGCAAATGCGCAGCCCTCGGGCGAGACCACGGTATTTCACGAAAACGGAAAGAACCGTGTTCACATCGATGGGTGTCGGCGCCTGTCAGACGACCCTGCGGTCCGGGCGACGATGACGACTATGACTCTTGCCGAGGCGGAAGCAAAAGGCCTTCCGCCCTGCTCACGATGCCCGGGCAGTGAGACACCCGGCCTCGGAACTCCCGAATCGAATAGTGGACCAGAATCGTGGGTAAACCCCCCTCCTGATGAGATTGCCCAGTATCCTTTTGAACCCAGCAAATATGCCCCGTTGATTTCGATGGGAAACGATGGTAAATTGGTTTACAGGCCCTATTCAAAGGAGGGTGATCAAGTAATGGATTGGTCTCACTGTGGGTATAAGAACAGCGTAGTGCCCATTCCCAATGTTCCGGTTTTCGAAACGTTGGAGCCTCTGCCCGGAGGTACGACCTCGAATGGAACGATGGCTTATCCGAAGGGCCCGGACAGTCGCGGTCGCATTCAGGCGGCGATTGACAGAGTGGCTGCTATGAGTCCCGATCCGGACGGGATGCTTGGTGCGGTGCTGCTGAAGAAAGGCACCTACTATTTGGACGGCGGGCTCAATGTACTCTCTGGAGTGGTGCTCCGTGGCGAGGGTGACGGCGAGGGCGGAACGATTCTTCTTATGAACAGTGCCGAAGGCGGGGGCAACGCTATCGAACTGGGTGCTCCCAATGGAAAGGTGAACAGCTCGGACGAAAACAACAGTGTCAGAATTGCGGACGAGTATGTGCCATCGGGAAGTCTTGAGCTAACCTTGACAGATGCCAGTTCTTTCAAAGTGGGGGATTACGTATATGTTAGAAAAACCGTCAACGATCAATGGATCGAAGATTTGGGAATGGGCGAGCGCCTAAGACACATCAGAGGCGGCAAGGAAGGGGAGAAGAAGAAGCCTTGGAAGCCGGAGTCCTATCAGTTTAGACACCTTCGGCAAATCGTGAGCATTGATGGCAATACGATTACACTGGATGCGATCTTACCTCAGTCCTTTGACCAACAACACGGAAGCGGAGATGTCTATACAGTCGAAGTAGACAGCTTGGCTACTCATTCAGGTGTGGAGTCACTGCAAATCGTTTCCAATTACGATACATCCATTAAGGATACGGGAAAAGAAGCAAACTTTCGTAACTTCAGGAGCGGCATTGTCATAAAAGCTGCCTACGACAGTTGGGTGCGGGACTGCACCGTCAAACATGTGAGTTTTGCTGCGGTGGCGATTGGAGGGGATACTCGCCAAATAACCGTGCGTGATTCCAAAAATCTCGAACCCGTCGGACCGAAACGGGGAGGCAATCGATATGCCTTTTCCATCGGCGGTGGAACCCTCCATTTATTCTACAACTGCTATTCGGAAGATGGGCGGCATGATTTTGCCATTGGATCCCGGGAGACCGGTCCCTTTGCGTTTGTGAATTGTACTGCAGTGCGGGGAGGGCAGTCCGAGCCTCATCACCGCTGGTCTACCGGCATCCTTTACGATAACGTTGTAACCAAGGACGGTACCCTGGCGGCCATCAATCGCGGCGATTCCGGCTCGGGTCACGGCTGGGCTGCGGCCAATACCATGTTCTGGAATTGTGATGCGAAAAGCATCGTGGTCTTTAATCCGGAAACGAGCGGTGAGAACAACTTCGCTATCGGTTATACGGGCGAAATATTGGAGGAGTATGACACCCAAGGACTTTGGTATGCAAACACACGGGCAGGATACTGGGGCACACCAGCAGAGGGTAAATACTACGGCTTTGCTCTCATGGGGAGCGGTTATATCGAAAGCCCTGGCGGCCCAGTAGAGCCAGCCAGTCTCTTTACCCAGCAGCTCATTGATCGCATCGGAAAGAAGCAGGCCGCTGAGGTATTGAAGTAATCGGGTCTCAATTGGTTAAGGAGATCCCTCTCATATGGGTAAGACGACAGATCATAGGGTAAGGCTCTTCGTTTTGTTTGCTTTGTTGGCCTCGCAAGGCGCCGCAACCGAACATCCCAACATCGTTCTGATTTATGCGGACGATCTTGGCTACGGCGATGTGCAGGTTTATAATCCTGATTCGAAGATTCCGACTCCCGAGATCATTCGGTTGGCGGAAGAGGGAATGGTCTTTTTTGATGGGCACAGTGCTTCGACAGTTTGCACACCCTCGCGCTACGCCGTCATGACAGGGCGCTTACCTTTCCGAACAGGCTATCAGGGGGTTTTCAAGGGGGTGGAGGGCCCTTGCCTGATCCAGTCGGCGCGGCTCACACTTCCGGAGATGCTGCAGGAAGCTGGTTACCGAACGGCTTTAATTGGAAAGTGGCACATTGGGGCGACCTTTCTGGATCGCGATGGTCAGCCGGTTTACGAGACGAGTGATGCTAGTGGGCCCGAGCTGGTGGCGCATGCCGATTTGACCCGTCCGATTGCAGATGGTCCGTTGCATCATGGTTTTGATACCTTCTTCGGAACAATAGGGTGCCCGACGACAGACTATCTATACAGCTACATCGATGGAGACAGGCTTACGGCCTTACCGGGTCCGGTCCGTGACCGAAGTAATTGGCCGCAAAATCCATGGACTTTAGACTTTCGAGAGGGTGTGGTATCGCCCGACTTTGATTTTGAAGAGGTCGATATGGTTTTTCTCGAGAAGAGCCTGAACTTCATGGAGGAACAGGTCACCGAGCGACCGGAGGAGCCATTCTTTCTTTTTCACTCGACGCAGCTTGTTCATTTACCGTCGTTCCCTGCAAAGTCGATGCAGGGTAAGACGGATGCCGGTCCACACGGGGACTTTATCTATCAATTTGACTACACCGTTGGCGAAATTGTGAAGAAGCTCGAGGAGCTGGGTATCGCGGAAAACACGCTCATCATCCTGACCAGTGACAACGGTCCTGAGGTGACCGCTACCCGGGAGATGGTTGAACAGTATGACCACAACGGTGCGCACCCTTGGCGTGGCCTCAAAAGGGATAATTGGGAGGGGGGCCATCGTGTGCCCTTTATCGTCAAATGGCCGGCCAAGATTCAAGCGGGTCGGACGACGGATATATACGTATCACAAACTGACCTGATGCACACATTTGCAGCCTTGGTTGACTACGATTTGCCCGTGGATGCTGCCGAGGATAGTTATAACTTTTTGCCCTTATTGCTGGACGAGGTTTCGGAGCCGGTGCGCCCCTTTCTGATCCACCATACCCATAAGCTACTGCTCGGTATCCGTCAGGGGCCTTGGAAATATCTTGAGCACCAGGGTTCGGGTGGCAACGATTACAGTCAGGAGAAAATACGCTTTGCGCGTCGGTCCGGTACGGACTGGATGGCGCCTGCGCAGCTGTATAACTTGAATGAGGATCCGGAAGAGATGAATAATCTCTACGATCAATATCCTGAAAAGGTGGCCTACTTTGAATCGCTTCTGAAGACAATTAAAGAAAGCGGGCGCAGTCGCTAATACCTCGAAAATCCCGAACCAAGCATAGATCAATACACATGAAACGACCAAAATTTCTTTCGACGATGCCCGTCTTATTGATCGCTCTTTGGGGCGTTAATCAAGCCGGTGGTCAATCCACAGCAGAGGACAATGCGCACAGCGCCGTCCAGCCGACCACATTTGAGACGGGTGAAGTAACGGGCTCACTCGACCCCTACGCGAACGAAACGAAGGCCGAGAAGGATGCGCGCATGGCTTGGTGGCGTGATGCCCGTTTTGGCATGTTTATTCACTGGGGTGTCTATGCGGTGCCGGCGGGAGTGTATCAAGGAGAGCAAATCCCCGGCATCGGAGAGTGGATCATGTCGACGCGCATTCCCGTGGATGAATACAAATCCTATGCCAAGGAGTTCAATCCGGTGCATTACGACCCGAAGGCTTGGGCTGCATTGGCCAAAGAAGCCGGCATGCGCTACATGGTGATCACTGCAAAACACCATGATGGGTTTTCATTGTATCCCTCGGAGGTAACGGACTGGGACATCACCGACGCCTCGCCGTGGGGGAAGGATCTGATTGGGCCGTTGGCCGATGCCGCCCGGGCTGAGGGTCTGAAATTCGGACTCTACTTTTCGCAGGCTCAGGATTGGACACATCCCGGCGGGATCAAGCGGCGAGGCGTCTGGGACGAAGCCCAGCGGGGAGATGTTGATGAATATTTTGATAAGATTGCGGTGCCGCAAGCGCGGGAGATCCTGACCCGTTACCAACCGGATGTGCTCTGGTGGGACACCCCGGAGACGATCACTCAAGCGCAGACGGATAAATTTGCCGCACTGCTTCCTCTGGTCCCCGGCATCATTACCAACAATCGCTTGGGTGGCGGCTATATGGGCGACACGGAGACACCGGAGCAGTTCGTCCCGCCGACGGGTTTTGATGATCGCGACTTCGAGGTCTGCATGACGATGAACGGCACATGGGGCTACAAGAGCTGGGATCATAATTGGAAGTCCACTACCGAGATAATTCAAAAGCTCTGCGACATCGCCAGCAAGGGCGGCAACTTTTTGCTCAACATCGGCCCGAAAGCCGACGGTACGATTCCTGAAGCCAGCGTTACGCGCCTCAAAGAGGTGGGGGCTTGGATGGATGTCAACGGCGAGGCAATCTATGGAACGACCGCCAGTCCCTTTGGTCGGTTTCCCTGGGGCCGCGCAACGGTCAAGCTGCGGGAGAAAGGTGCGACGGTTTATCTCCAAGTTTTTGACTGGCCCGAAGACGGAAAGCTGAGTGTCTCAGGATTCGGTTCAGAACCCGATTCCGTGGTCTTGCTGGATGGTGAAAAACCACTGAGCTTTACCCGCTTTACTGCGACCGCGGGGAAGGGTATTGTGATCGACCTTCCTGCCGGGTCGAGCAATCGATATGCTTCTGTCATTCAAATCGAGGTCAGCGGCTCAGTGGATTTTGATAAGGTGCGCCCAGGGCAGAAGCCTGACGGCAGTCTCAGCCTTGAGCCGAGCGAAGCCTACTTCCACAGCAATTCGAAGAATGCGCTGGAGATCGAAATGAGCGACCGCCAGGAAAATATTGGGAACTGGTTTCAGGATAAATCGTGGATCTACTGGGAATTTCGTATTTCTGAGCCGGGCACATTTGAGCTTAGCACCGAGATTTCTGCGGTCAGCGACGTCGCTTTCACTTATCAACTAAAGGATATTCAAAAGGCCGGAACTGCCGACGCATCGAAAGAGGGCGGGCATAAAATTTACGCTGCTGACGAGTTTGCGATACTTCCCGGCTACGACAAAAACGAAGTGTCCGTCTCTGCAAGTGGAGACGAAGCGGCTTTTGTCGACCTCGACCTCGGCATGCTCGAGATTCAAGAACCCGGAGTCTATGTGCTGGAGATCCGGCCGGTCAAAGGGCAATGGGAGGATACCCGACTGCGAGCGGTTCAGATGACGGCAGTCAATGATTCCGGTAGATTGCCAGCTTATCTCAGCACTCACAGCGATCCGGATCAGATTTTGTTCGAAGACAGTATGACTGGTAACTGGCAGGACAACTGGTTCGTTGATGGGACGAAGCACCTACTTTCAAATAGTGAGAACGGCCTCTACTATGCCGCGGGGACTTATATGTATCCTGATATGGAGAACCGGACGCATGCGCAAAGGGTCGAAATGAGTGAGAACCACTCAGTCCTTTGGACCAAGGAAGAGTTTGAGGGCGACATCATCATCAGCTATGAAGTCACCCGGGTCGATCGGAGTCCCTTCGGAGTTAACATCCTTTATACTCAGGCTCAGGGGATCGGTACCGAGGAATTTCCTGAGGACATCTACGAGTGGCGAGATTATCGGGAGTCTCCTGGTATGGGGATCTATTACACCTACATGAACGCACTCCACATTAGTTACAATGTCGGCGACTACGAATCGCCCAGCTATATCCGAGCGCGTCGTTATCCAAAAAACGATCCGATCGGCCTGAATTGGGGAATGACCCAGATCGACCCTGATTACGATGATGCCGGAGCGAAAATGCTGCCCGGTCAGACCTACATCATCGAGCTGGAAAAAACAAACGAGAGCATGACTTTTCGAATTTTCGATCAGCCGACAAAAAAGCTCCTCGAAGAATGCACTTGGGACATCGCAGACGTGCCGGAACTCATGGAGCCCAAGTTTATTACCGAGGGCCGTATCGGATTTCGTCAGATGTCGTCCAAGCAGAATATTTATAAGAACTTCAAAGTGATCCGCCGCTAAAAATCAAATAATAGGAAAAACCTGATGCAATTACTTAAAACGCTGAGCGCCACTGCGCTATTACTAATTCTTTTCGCACCCCTGACGGCGCAGGTAGCGGATGACGCGCCCGTCTATTACATCGAAGGTAAAGGCCGGTTTCATGCGGCCGAGTGTAGACGCATTAGTGGTTTCCTTGAATCGACGCCGGATCAGGTTACCCAATTGACTTTCAAGGAAGGGACAGAAAGAGGACTCAAATTTTGCTCCCGCTGTCCCGTGGATGATCCGAATCAAGGAAGTATTATCGTCGTGCACGAGGATGTGAAAAACGGACAGCTTGTTTTCTTCGGTGAAGACGGTAAGCTCGTCTACGAGCCTTATACCAATAAGGGCGATACGATCATGGACTACTCCCACAGTGGATACAAGGCGAGCGAAGTTCCGATTCCGATGATCGCCACCGCCGTGACGTTGGAACCCTTGCCCAACAGCCCGCCCCCGGTACGCCAGCCATTGCCTGAGGTTAAGCAGGATGAAGATGTGGATATGGGGCCAATGGTATGGTTCGAGGGTAAAAAGCGCTTTCATGACGCAAGCTGCCAGCGTGCGGGAGGATCGATTAAAGACAGTCCGGAAAAGTGGATACAGATCTCTTATCGGCAGGGAATCCTGAGCAATATGGATTACTGCTCCCGTTGTCCAAAAGATGCTCCCAGAGTCAAGGTAGACAAGCCCGACCCCGAAGACTATGTGCCCTTTATGGCCTATCCGGATGGTCCGGACAGTCACGAACGCATCCAGGCTGCCATCGACAGGGTGGGGGCTATGGAACCTGATTCAAGCGGCTTCAGGGGTGCTGTGCTGCTCAAAAAGGGCACCTATTATCTGAAAGGGACGCTTACGGTGACATCCGGGGTTGTCCTGCGTGGTGAGGGGGATGGAGAAGACGGCACCGTTCTGGTTTTTCATAATCCAAAAGGTGCCGGGATTGTTCTGGGGAACAATGCGCAGGAGGCTGAAACCGCTTCCAGCAAACTCGAAGTAAGTCCATACAAAACCCGTATTTCTGATGCTTACGTCCCTGTAGGAAGCAACTCGGTCAACGTGAAGGATGCCAGCGGGTTGAAAGTGGGCGATGCTGTGAACGTGAT
>Ga0222632_1000431_pt1 | contig 22783 bp, 35 predicted proteins | sample AntAcemetageno46_FD_179828 | JGI IMG/M metagenome (GOLD analysis project Ga0222632, IMG submission 179828) | Saline water microbial communities from Ace Lake, Antarctica - #46 | ecosystem: Environmental > Aquatic > Non-marine Saline and Alkaline > Saline | place: Antarctica: Ace Lake | collected...
ACATTTCGTAAACTCTCCACACTGTATCCAAGATTTACCAGATTAGACACTGATATATTCGCATCTATAGTTATAAAATTATTTATTATTGTTTGATTCTACATTTATATATTTACTATGTAGTTCGATATTCAGTGTCATACGCCAAACGCCACACCCGCAAAGCAGTAGTTGGGTCGCGACCCGGTCTCTGAGCTCTTCCGATAATCTACGTTTCCAACTCCGGAATCTATTCGTGATAAATGACTACGTCGGTTGCTTGCGGAAGATTCAACCCAGCTCCCAATACGTTAGCATTCAAACACAACACACGCGTCTTCCCTTCGATCCAACGAGCAATCTTCTTCTAAATAGAAGCATCCGAACCGTTCAACAACATATACTGGATGTTAAGTGACTCCATAATTGGTTGTAGTGTATCAAAGGTCGTGTCGTGTCCCGAAAATAATAGAACACGCTTCGTATCGTCACGCAGGAGAATCTCCCGGAACGCTTTCTCTTTCGTGGGTAAGGATGGCTCTGGATGTTCTAACACATTCTCCTTTTTAAATACGGTGAATGAAGAAGGCGTGAGTGTGGCACGACACATCGGACAAGGACAGGGAGTGGTTCGATTGCGATAGGCCGCTATCTGCTGTAGAATACATTCAACGCAAAATGATTGATTACAACACGATACGATCGCTCGTTTCCCAGCCTCGATGGGTTCCATACAAATCGGACAATCCTACACCATGGTCTCCTCTAGCCGCGTTTCCATCGACTCTAACCGGTTCGTCAACGATTGTTCCTCATTCGTATGGCGAACCATTGTATTTTCTGTAACCGTTTTCGTATGGACGTAAATTCGCAAACTCTGGGTTAATTCAGTATATCGAGAGATATCGTCAGGATTTAATAAATCCGATATATCACCCAGTTCAGTCAACGCTTGACGTATATCCCTGATGGATTCTTCTATCGATTCTAATTGCTGCTACAATCGGTCTTTTTTACCCTATACTTCTTCCAATGATTCATTCATTGTTCGTTTGAGTGACTCGATCAAACCTTCTTCCGAATTCTGCGCTTCACACTAACACAACTGAAGAGCCAACTCAGTATTTCCCGCATTGACCGCATCGATTACGTTTCCCAACTAACTTACATACGCCACTCGAATATGATTCGGTGTAAAACACTCTATTTTGGTATGTTCTACCGGTAACAAAGGGAATGAACGTCGTAAGGTATCAGACGAATTAGTAAAAAAACAATGCTACATATACAAATAACAGCGTGACTACATTAGAATCATATTGCGAATAAATCCGGTTCGGTGGGGCGGTGGTGACGTAGTTGGATAAATAAACGAACGCGAAGAAGCCGATACATACCAAAACATTCTCGCCATAACTGAACGAGAAGACGAGATAGGGATCGTATCGGCTTCATCAAACACCACCCGATTCCAAAGGATTCCAGACTTCGGCACGGACACCGACTCTACGATCTGTCCAATATCCGACTCTGATTGCTCAATCACTCGATTCAATCCATCTTGTTTCCCCTCCATATATTCATACAGAAAACGCAAATCTTCCGCAATATTCGCAATGGATTCTGTGCCTCTTCGATAAGAAAACAGCTGCGAAACGATCGAACGACTGCTTCGTCGAATGTGTTGTATCATTTCAGGAATCATACTAATAGAATAATCCACGGAAGTTGGATCACACTGGAACGGTTCCGTCTCTAGATAATTAATATAAGATGGATCGATGGATTCGATTGATTCGATCAAATGATTGTATTGGGTCGATTTACACAACACAACATTGGGTGCTTCTTCTGGATGCTCTATCCAATGTTGTATTCGCTCCACACACGTCTGTGTATGTTTTTTATTTGCAATGTAGAATGTTGACAAATTCATATCACGCTCAATATATTGTTTCCACTGAGTATAAATCGTATGAGGGACTACAATTAGGGTGCTATTCAATTCTTTATAGGAAGCATTTGAATTCCAATAATCCACAATTAAGGGCAGATATGGGTTTCCATTTAACTAACGAATTAAATTAATATACGGAACTTTTTTACTTCTCCCACCGGTAGGTTTGGGATTATTCGCAATTAATGAAAGAATCGTAAGAGATTTACCGGTTCCGACTTCATCACATAAAAAACCTAGGCGTCCCTAGGTTGTAAAATGATACGGATTATTTTCTAACTACTTCATCTCCCATACAAGTCGTTTCTGATGCTATTTGAGTGGAATTTTATTTCTATCAGAATCTTCTATGGTTTCACCCTCTTCCATTACAGTTCCGTGAGTTACCAATTTATACAACATCCGCTGAATTTTGCGACGATCATAGTCACCATATAATCTGTAATACGGATTCATATCATTCATTACCTATGAATAATATGGAATTACGTTCATGGACGATGTCTCAACTGCTCGACATCGATTCGGCACACATAGTTGTTCTTCCACGCTATGACTCATTATATTTACTGCTATATACTTCACCATCAAGATTTAAATCCGTGTCGTGTCCAAAACGCCTTGATTTCGTCGCTTGCCGTTGTGTCCATCGTATCATCCGATCGCAACGTAAAAGGCGGTCTGGTCGCAGATAGCCGCTGCAACGTCTCATCGTGAAACTTGCGGGATGCTAACGATTTATTCTAAAGTAAATCCAATACAATGGATTCTTTATGAGCATCACTCATAAATACGATTGGAACCGAACTGATACGAGAATTTACATATATCTTCGCTCTGGACAATAATTTATACATATGCTTTGCTGGATCTACGTCTAATTTCTTACCCCGGAATCGGTCTTCAAATCGACTCACTAATGTCTCGATCGGACTCTCTTTGCTCAGCGTTATGCTCCCGTTTGGCTATAACATCCATTCTGAATCGAGTTCCATTATCTACTCCTTCCATTTATTCGTTGCTTTATCGATCACATAGAAAGGCACATAATACACTGGAATACGGAATCGACCTCTAGGAGTTGGATTGAGTTCCGTTTTCTATACCCTGAGTGTGTCGCGAATGTTCATTAGATACGACTCCAGCGGAACATTTGGATTTTGATACACGGTAAACGGCGTCAGGAAGACTGGACGGATATCAAACCGCTTTTCGCTCCGCGTTTCTTCTATACTTGTGCTTGAAAAGAGGGTGAGTGCTTGGTCGATTAATACCTGTTTCACCTCGCTTACCTTGTTTACGTATTCGTCGCTGGTAAGTCCCCCATCCGATACATATTGAGACTGGAGTCTCTGGAATTTCTCACTCCACGTCGATGTATCTGCCATCGTTACAATGGCTTGGATGCTTTCACTTCGTAATTCTCGAACGGCTGCTTCATCCATTCCTAATAGCGCTTCTACTAACTACTCTTCCGTCTTTTGCTTTGTGCGACTCATCTGTAGCAGTTTCTTTAATAACTGATTCGCACCTGACATGACCGCTTTGTATACATAATTTGTCACCTTGCGCTCTTCTGGTGCCAGATAATTATGGGATTTATTTCGCGATCCTCTACCTATTACCTGCTAGACGCGCACCTGATTCCAAAACGGCTCCATTACGTGAACCTGACGAATGCTTTTCAAATCTAATCCCTCCGCGCCCGCTTTTGTAATCATCAGAATCGCGGCGTCAACCCCCTTTCGATTTCGCTCAGACCGAATCAATGAAATCAGTGATCCCCTATCTTCTTTGTCTTCTCCGGACACCACGCCATACTAGAAAGGTAATAACTTCGCGTCTCCCCATTTTGTCTCCTTATCCTCCACCGCGCTTCCCTCGCCATACACACGAACCCGTATGTCCGTGTCGTTTCCAATCACTTCCGTTGTGCCGTCTTTTCTCCCCATAAATGCCACTAAAATATTCTCATTCATACCTACTTGACCCTACCATAACATATCACCCTCGCAGATAAAGGTGTCCACTTCGGTTCCATCCACAGGATGTGTTACGCGGATGGGATACCGAATCCGCCCCTCCGCTGGCTCGCGACGCGGTTCGATCACTCCAGGTGTCTTCACCTTTCTACCTCCATATTCCTATAAGATACGCTCGAATGACTCGATTCCCTCGCGAACACGGAAAAATGTATAGAGTAACACTAAACCAGGCGTTCTTCGAATGTTGGCAAGAGCTTTTGCGTATTTAATAGAATAATCCATCAGGTTATATTCGGTGGCACCTGCAGTTGCCGCCGCACGCAACGGGTGATCCGGTAGCCAACAGTCCGCCGAGCGCATAGCGTCAACCGGATTCTCACTTTCTGCCGTTTTCTTATCCACTACATCATAGCGTATGTTCGGTTGAAACGTCATATTGCACACCTGACGACTGAAGATACGATACATACCTGATCCAGATCCTCCCCCACCGCCCGTTGCGCGCGACTGCGGGGTATTCTGTTCCACTACCATCGTCATCGCAGCATCACCGATTCTCCTATCTCTTTCCTCCAAATCCACCACCGAAGAATCCCTGGCGGAACGTTTGGAAGATTTTGACTCCATCGTTGACTCTGACAGTCGCGTAGTGAGATACAGCAATGCTTGATATGGTCGCATTTCACACGATACTTGTTGCGTTATGCTCTCTGGAAATTCACTGCTGATATCGCACGTTTTTCCCTGATACGAGATGACCCCCTCTATCATTCGCCTCACCAAGTCGGTTCCGGTGCGGAAGCCATTCTTCTACGAATTCAAGATGTTGCGAGAAAAGGTGGTTAAGGTAGCGTCCTTATCAACCGACCAACTCTTATCGCGTTTATATACGACCCCGTGGCGGGATTCTGAAATGAGGATTCCATTTCCAATCATTCTCCCTCCCGAACCGAAATATTGCTTCATGGAGCCCAGGGTCGCAGACGGTTCCTGGACAAATGCATCGGTAGAACCAGACTATTTCCATCCGATATAGGGCTGCTTCACCAAGATTCGACGCGATCCACCCGTCATAACAACAGAATGAGACGCACCCGATACCCAAGGTCTCGCAGGATTGGTTTCCGTGGACAGTAGGTAACTCAATTTGGGACCCTTCATACAATCAAACATATACAGAAATTCGATGGGATGATTCATAATGGGAGTCCCTGAAAGCAGCACCGTTCTCGTATCCACGCTATGCATTCGCAACAGATACATTAGGTTACCCAGACGGGTCATCATCTATGAGATAAAGTTATGCGACTCATCGACAATCACTAGGCTGCGATTGAACGGATTCCATTCTGGATGTTTGAAACTGAAATTGATGATAGTGTTGATTAACGTAAACACATCAAATTGGTTCCAACACGTTTCCTTCTTTGGCTGAAAACGGTGAATCTCCTTTTCCGGATCTTCTATCTCTACCGTATTATCCGCCTGCGACAAAAGGTGACGCAAAAGCGAGAGTCGTGCACTCGGCTCCAGACCGTATCGAATCAGCTAATGATACGTGCTCTTTCCTGCATTGTAATGAATGATGCGGAAACGCTTCCGTGTCATAATCTCCACGGCAGCCTCCACCAAAGGGTCAAACTCCGAATGACCCGGAGTCTTATAATTAATGTTTGGCCTTTTTCCAGGATACGTGCGCGTCAACCAATATCCCGCAATGCTCTTACCCATTGACTCCTTAAACGACAGATACGGAAGACTGAATTGGAATTCCGCCGACGGATTCCATAACTTAATCATCCGCCCCCTTTCATCCTGAAACGACACTGGAACAAATACCCATTCGTTCTACTTGCGATATTCGTGTCCACCGAATGCGGCAATCTCTTTCTCGTAATTGGATCGTAGCGAAGCCGGCACCATAATAATAACATTACGCTTAGGATACATTCTCGATATAGAAATCGATGCCGCAGACTTTCCTTTGCCTAAAAAGTGATACAGAAGTGTTCCCTACATTATACTGTTTTCGTTCATAAACATCAATGGACTTGTCTGGTGTTCTTCCAATACGGCTCCATCGATCCAATCGTTTCGCTCCGACGACCAAAGATGGATGGGAAGTCTCGGTAATGGATTTTGCGACATGGAAGACACGTCATCTGACCAATGTTTTCCGTTTGGATCATTCCACTCCGTCCGCAGCTTGGCATAGAGCTCCAAAGAAGGATCTATAGACGGTGTTTGTATGTCTCGGAGAGTCTACAAGCCCAACCACTACATACAACCTGGAAGTTCTACACAGAATCGGAACATTACCTACAAGGTCATCTACAAAGAATCAAACTTTCTATCGGTAACCATATCGTGCAATGACATCACCATCGACTACCATACTACAAACCAGGATTGATACCGGATCGCTTCTTCATCGTGCTCCTTTATCAATTGCTCCCAGGCCTCGGTCAAAGGCGTCGTCGCGGAATACGATATCGTCTCAGGTTGAAAGTCCGCATCCAGTTTGGTGTGACGAACAAAATCGTCTCCTCGTATCAAGCGTTTCTCGAATTTCTCTTCCTCAAGCGTGACTCGTTGATTGGGAAAGAATGCGTGCACGTGGCTCGTTCCTCGATCGATTGGAAAAAATAAAACAATATCTTTTCGAGACGACATACTGTAGTGTATATGCTATTTGTATAGAATCAGGTCTCAATTTTTCAACATTTCCATCGCCTTTTTACTCGCCATCTACTCCGCTTTCTTTTTGCTGTTCGCTTTTCCTCTCGCAAATATAGAGCCATTCGGCGCACACACACCCATGATAAACACACGTGAATGCGGTGGTCCCTCAATTCCCAGCTCCTTATACACCGGCGTAATGGAATAGAGTTGCTAATATCTCTACAGAAGCTGATCCTTATAATTTGTATCATGATCCACGAGGGCATCGATATCCATACACGATTCAATGAGCCGCACCATAATCGCGTGACACATCGTCCACGCCGGGCAGCTGTGTGGAAGAATCGAAGAATCCTTCCATCTAATCTCGCCCAGGTCATCCTGTATTTCACTATGACGTTTTTGCTAATCCAAGAATAGTGAACCCATAAATGCTTCAAAACAGTCCTCCAGTATGTGCTTATTGTTCCTTCCGTTACACACATCATCTACGTGCTTGGACAGGATTAGATGCTTATCTAAACCCAAATAGAGAGCTATCTTGGCCAAACTATCCGTGTTTACAAGTTTAGTCTTAATTTTCGTCTTGAATCCCTCATCTTGTGTCGGAAAACGTTCAAACAGATACCACACAACACATAGTTCGATCACTCGATCTCCTAAAAATTCCAAATTCTCATAACTCTCTTCCTAAAAAGGCATACAGGATGAGGGACATTCGGTATACACCACTTTCTTATGATTCGACAACGCCTGATCTGCGGTGTCTTCGACATAACTTGAGTGACAAAACGCTTTCTAATAGAGACTTACGTTGTGAATTGGAATCTTTGACGCAATACCCATTGTGTCAAATATAGTATGTATGTCTTTTCTGGTTATGAATCGATTGTTCGGATTCCACGGAGTAATCAAAAGTGTTTGCGAATCGGTAGACATAGTTGTATATAAGGATCTACGACGGATTCTATATCAATTTTTCATCAGAACATTGGATACGTCAACACCTTTCTACCGTGACTGCTTGTAGACACACCACGGTCTGTAAATTGCTTTGGTTCCGCAGTTTGATTCTCTACATTAGACGCCACATCGCGACGGTATCCCATATAACTAAGAATACGGGAATAAACTCCCGGAACGATCATTGCCAACACTTCGTTATTTAACTATTTGACCTATTCTTCGATCACACAAGAACACAGATTTCTTCCATACATACAAAACACACTGCGCATCACCACGACCATATCGGTTTCACTTTGCTTACCGATATGATACTTTCCCTTGGATATGGTATAAATACGTCTCTTGAGACTTGCCTAAATCGTATGTAAGTTATCTCTTGAAAAATACGCTCGAATAAGAGGGGTTGGTGTGAAACTCTTCCGCACGGTATAGAGGGGATCACTCACGTTTCGAACCGCGACGTTGCTGTAGTCGGTTGCTGGATTCACAAAGTGCACTCTACCACCATTGATTGCTGCTGAATGGGAACTCATTTCTTACTATATCCTATGACAAAAATTGAGACACATATCCAGAGTGAGCTAAGTATCACACAACTATAACTATGATTACTAAAGCCGGAGTCGCTATCGTTAAGAAAATCCAAGGAGTATGGCACGGTCTCCTCATTCTTCAACACGGCTCTAATAAATGGGGGTTTCCGAAAGGATCCAAGACGTATATGAAAGAGCCATTGCACACGTGCGCTAAGAGAGAGCTGGCAGAAGAAGCCGGACTCTTTATAGAACTTTCGGCTGAGAATACGTATATTACGGTTCACAATACTGCCTATTTTGTCATCGAACCGAAACACGAGCAAATTACGATCTTTCGTCATTTGAAAACGAAAGATTCTAAAGAGATCGACGCAATCGCGTGGATGCCGATCCAGCCCAATTCCACCGAAACGCACCACAAGAGCCTCATTCGGATCGCCGAGCAATTCGATACGATTTCTATCGAATCTCTATCTTTGCTCCCAAAGAGATATCTTCGACATTAGTGCATTCGCAGCAAATGGCTACCGACGAAGTTCTTTCAAAAAACACAATAGGGGTTAAGTCACACGAGATAGTTTTGGAGATGAGTGTATACTAAGAATACTTTTTTTTGAATGTCTGCCGCTCGCAATACCCAAAGAAAACAAACGAATGTATCCTCAGGTGTTCCCAATTACAACAGCAAATTGTTTCGAGGCGCATCTACTGCAACGTATGGACAAGTCGCCTCCAGATAGGTAAGGATATAGGCGGGACTCATTAAGATTCAAAATGATATCGAAGAGTTGTTTGTGTAGAATTTACGCGGTCCTCCTGGACCACCCGGTGAGCCGGGGTTTGTCGATGTCAATTATAATGAAGATGCTACCCTTGAATACCCCGTGTTTTCGACTCATCGCATCGCTAGCGAGTGGACCATCAGTGACGCAGATGATCGCCAAACGGATCTCAGCGCCAGCTACGGATATCTCCCATTGGGAGGCCAGTTTTCCACCCAAGACGTCGCCCATTCGTATCCCTTTTATCACGAATCATCCGCGTATTTTATCCCAATGGAATTAAACACGTATAGCGCAAGCGTTCCCGTAGCTTCTGTAGATCTTCCCAATTTCGCCGAGGTTCCCTTTCATTCCGATCGAATCATAAAGAGCATCAGCTGGAACTGTCCGGACGCTCTCGTGTTGCGCTGCATTGTCGTCGGTAAACCGGGTATCGACGATGGAACCAACTATGTTGCCAAATATTATTAGATACAGGGATCTAAATTATTTGAAGAAATCCCTATGAGCAACTCACTCATTTCAACGGAACAGAGGAATACGACGAATGCCTCCTATGATATTCCTCTTGCCAACACACAGATGCCACGGATGCGATCCCTTGCTGTGATTGTGTATGATGTTCGCTACGTGCCAGAATCCCTACAGAGCTCATATAGTGGAAATATACAAACTCTTTCTAGCACACATTCGATCCTGACGAGTGAACAGGAGGTCTTATCGAATGGGATCAGTATTCGATGCGCTTGCGCAAATTACATTCCAATCTAATCATACATTAGATGTCAGAGTCAGACTGGAGTATTGTCGGTGCGGAACTTGTTGGTGATGCGCCCAATGATCAGATAGGTTACTCCGTTTCTATGAGTGCTGACGGAACTCGAGTTGCGGTTGGATCCAATCAAGGAGGGGCAGCTGTGTATTTGTATGATGGGACTACTTGGAATAAAGTAATTATTGTAACCAATACAATAAAAACGAGTGTGTCTCTGAGTGAGGATGGAACTGTATTGGCGGTTGGATACAGAGTGGTTGATTTTGGGAATAATGTTGAAGTATTTGAATTACCATCTGAAATAAATGAATCATGGTAGTAGACGTTTGTAGGAAACCCAATCCAAATATAGATTCCAAATGTTACGCATTTCGATGTATCTGTGTATAACATCGAGTCTAGTATAGCAAAGGTAGCAGTAGGTGTAATAGCTAATAATACTAATATTGTTCGTGTTTATGAATTTACTGGGACGTGGTTGTAGAAATACGAACAATCATCGTCGTTTAATGAAACCTCTAATACGATACAAGTTTCGATCGACTCAACTGGAGGAAACCTAGCCGTATTAGAAAAAGTAGGCGATACTAATAGAGTCATTGTGTATGATTTAACGAATGTGGATAATCCAGGATAGGTTTTAGGGAATCAAGACATATTTAATACTATCCCTCCGAATTCAGTATCTATTGTGACACCACCACCTAGTGGGATTATAGTGGCAATCGGTTATGATACCCAAGTAAGAGTATACCAATAGAAAAATGAAGGATGGTCGAATCTAACAACAGATGATGGTGTCGATATTACGAATCCAATCCTACCCAATGGTGTAACTGTCGTGGCGGTATCACTCAACACGAATGCGACTAGACTTGCTATAAGTGATTCGAATGGAATCACTCGAGTGTATGAAAGAAGTGATACATCTTGGAATTTGTTTGGAAACGAAATATAGGGGGATCCTTCTGTGAATCGACACTCTCTTTCATTGAATCAAGATGGAACCAGGATTGCGATTGGTGAATTTCAATATGATGAAGCTGATGTAGGTCGAGTTCGAATACTGGATGAGCCAACGAATCCAGCTCCCGCTCCTGCTCCCGCTCCCGACCCAAATGTGATAGAATATAACGGAATTACATACTACAATACGAATATAACTGTTTAGAACGCAAGTATAACAACGTTAGCCGATATAGCAGGTAATGATCGAGAAGGATTTTTATTCGGTATTACGTTGGATGAACCGAATTCCCTTGAACAAAGTGGTTACTTCGGTAGGTCAGATCTGACCAATGTAAGTTAGTCCCAGACAATGAGTAAAGTTGCGTTTGTCACGGAACATACTTCATCCTTTATCACGTATAATTTTTAGAATTACAATTTACCACAGACACTTGGGTTTCCTCAAACTGAACTTTTTACCATAGACACTACTTCTATTTTATATATAAATAAATTTACAATCGATGGAACAGAATTGGTATATATTCCAGAATAGATTGAACAATTTTTAAACAGTGGATCCTATCGTATCTATACAAATAATACATAGGACGGAATACTGACTGAATAGAAAGTAGAGTTCATACAAAATTTTACCAATCTAACTTTAGAAAATGTTACGGTTGATACAAATGTAACCTAGATTCCGGTATATGGGAATGTAACAGATCTAACAACCGAAGCAGAAGGTCAGAACACTACTACGATTTCTGTATTGAGCGATTCATTCAAATCTAACTTAGAAACTGGTGGACTACTTTCCGATGTTTATGATCTGTTTTTGCGATTGGATGTGTCGGCTGAAACCGACGATGTATTCCGTTTAGAATTAAGTAATTCTTCTACATTTACTACTTCCAACATTATTCCCGTGTCAAATGGAATCACTGATTTAGATGTGAGTGTCAAATGGAAAGACATTGTTGATTTTGATTCGGATGTGATCCACGCACGAATTGATTCAGATATGAGTTCGAATATTACAGTGAATCTTTCTTATGTTATGTATGATTCACTACTCATCAATGTCACTATTCCTGAGGATGAAACTAAATTCTATCGTCCAACATCTAAATTGGGTCAAAGCAGCCTGCGATTTGTGACCGGCGGAGACGGTGGAGACGGAGGAGACGGTGGAGACGGTGGAGACGGATCAATTCCAGTTCCCAATTTAACCACGAATTTTTACATTCGAAGACCGAATGATACAACTATCCTACAAACAAATATTTATCTCCCTGTGATTCATTCGGATCATACCGTAGAGCTGGTAACAAACTATTCATACGATATTATTCCACCGCTACCCGACACATCGAATATTACAATCACAGATTAGGAAGATGGCACGATTATAATCGAACACGGCCAGCTAAGCGGTCTCACAAAAACGATGTATCCTATCTACTATTCAGTTGAATTATCGGTTCATGTCACATCCATTATGTTACTACAAGTTACCATTGAAAACGATTTACAGATCTATAGTGTTCTAGATCGTATGCTCTATTTCATACAAGATCAATAGACCCTCAAAACACAAGCCAACCGCCTCATCCACGAACGATTCGAGTCCATTACACCGGCTCTGCTAAGGTTTCACACGATGCCGCGCAACTATCACAACACACCGCCAACCAACGATTCCGTCGTTCGCATCGATTAGGAATGGAATCAACGATCTGGCCGCCACACAACCCTTGTGGAATCCACGAATGCCACGGATGAGTCTCAACAAAACCCCGTTCGTATCGTTCTTCCCCAAAACGCTCCTATCGACCAAGTGTTTCCTATAGTCATATATAGACGTCAGCCCGAAGAATTCCTCCCACCTATCGTGTTGGGAACGATGTCCCCCAATGACACCTTTGTTTCGACCCAGACTCTTATTACAAAACGATATCTATCCCCGAATATATCAGATACGCAGGTTGGTGCTCATTCATACTTGATTGATGTAAAAGCGCTTCACTTTGATACAGATACTGAAATGTGGAAGCTGATATCCCGTGTGCCACAATCCCGTATGATTCTAAAACACTTAGTCATCGAAAAAGACCGACACATTCAAAAACATTTTCTCGCAGAAGAAGACTAGATTCGCCTAAGTTTTAATGGCGCTTAGCTACAGGCATTAAGTGCAAAAGGAAGTCAGATTCGGTTTATCAGTGCAAAACATTATTTTTCCAAAGTGTCCAACACGCAAATCCGTCCTTCTCGATATTTTTCTCTCAATCGAGACACCGTGATTCACAGTATGACCGGTTAGGAACTATTTGAAGATCTGATGGGTTCAGGAGATGTGTTACGACAAACGAATACAACTGCCTTCTTTGACTCCGAATTAACGAATCGATCCGAACAAGACAGTCAACCTATGATATCTGAGTTTGGAAATACAACAGTTTCCTATGGATCCAATGCGCTTCGCATAGACCATCGATAGGCTTGGACACAAGAACTGCCATTGTAGTGGAACGAGTGGATCCAAGAAGATGGCAACTTGACCCAATTTTCACCCTATACCGGACTATCGAGCGATACACAGGTTTTGAACCAATCATATATTCTACATCTTCGACTAGATACACACAATGAGTTGAATGAACATCCGATTGTATTTTCTTCTACGTTTGTTCTTCCTACTATCACTGAAACCTATAAGTTACAGGTGAATTTTATTGTGACACACAATGTCACTACAAGTGGAATCTACGATCTCCAAACAGAAATGCAGGATCCAATCACACATGCTATGTATGTGAAGACCATTGGCGCAGGAATATCGACCGATGTGTGGAATCGAATCGGCATTGATCTTTCTGCGACATTTGATCAAGTTGGATCCAATTACATATTACGAAACATATACACTCGCAGTGCCGTGTATCGTATCCCAGAGGATGCCATCTTAGATGGAAATCAAAAAGTTTCGTTAGCGAATCACAAAGTATATCCCAGTGAACCTGCTTTCTATGCCGAATCTCAAATCACCAGTTCACCCATTGATATACAAGTGCAAGCTGAGAATGTTACCGTAGTCCATCAAATTGGCGACGTGTCAAATCCAGACATATCTCAGAATGCGGCAATCTATATAGACGAATTTGAAATCTATCGGGGTGCTCCCATCTTTACATCCGTCATTGGTGGATCAATCGTAGCCAATCCCTATCACTGATAAAAATCCAGATATATATTATATACAAAAGAAAATGGGAAGTTCACTTATGGAATCGTTTGCTACCTGTATGGTCGCTGGTGGTGATAAGAAGAAGGAGGAGTTTGGAAACCAATAGGCGGTTCGCAGCACAGAAGCCCTTCTCGCGATGGTGCTTACGATCATGTTCTACGTAGGTGTAGCTTTACTCGTTGCATTTATAGGCTCTACTCTGTGGAATGAAACCCTTGTGCCTGCCGTTTCCGTTGTGAAAAAAGTGGGGACCGTATAGATTCTGGGAATCTATCTTCTGGTTCGTTTCTTCCTTATGTGATTACTATAGTAAGAAGACTATATGTTACGCGAAGCATTGTTGTTTGTAGCAGCACTGCTCATTATCTTGATTCTATTTATACTCATCGAACCAAGCATACTTGGAATTCGCATTCTACAGCCTACTCCGTGTCCCCCCACCCCCGGACTGATTTCATCTCAAACTATTCTGCGAGATATGATGCGACAATCCAATCCGCCCACAAGTCAACCCGTCTATACCATGTTCCGTGCGGTTCCCAAAGATGTTGTCACACACTCGGAACACCGGTATCTAAAGGAGGCGATTCAATGGTTTACCAAGGGGTCATTGGAACTTCTCGATATAGAACATGTTGATTGGATGGCGAAGGATGAATCGTCACCGATTGTTGGACTGCTGGATGCCAGGGTTAAAGTTGCGCATCAATCGGATGTCATCCGTATCCTTATGATGTGGTGCGAGCGTGACCTATGGTCGGTCAAACTTGCCAATGGAAAAGGTTGCTTTCTTCCCACAAACGTTCGTCAGTGTAAACCGCTGGTTGGATCCGTTGCGAATAAACCCATCCAGATGCCCGCATATAAGGTAATGAAATCTGTAATAGGCCGCAAGCAGACATTCGAATGGGATAACACCGGCGTGCTTGTAACGGATACAGTCACCAAAGATACACCTATGATTAATACAGCGTATCAAACTCGGCCACCGGAGCTGTATCAAAATCCCACTATGCCAACAAAATTGAAGAAGCATCCAATGTTCCTTAAAGTATTCGGTGTTCCTAGAAGTTAAACAAGCTATGTTACGTGTCATTCAACATATTCCATCTTCATCAGTCCAAGATACGCCCCCTTCTGTGCAAGGATGGGACGTCGATTATCGATGGGCAGAACATCCAGACGAAATAGGAACAGTTCTATGTGCGTGTTACCGCTGGGATCGACTTCCAATGCCCAAAAAAGATCATCTAAAAACACCCGCCATTCTTCCAAAATGGTTTGCGAAGATCCTTAGAAAACGCCACGGAATAAAGGGGTCCTCCTTTCTCTATTCCGATTCGATGATTGAATTTAAAATACAACAAAGTCCGATCTCTTTATCTCCGTTTGCTCACGATTGCTATATCTATCCCCTCTTTCAAAACTCTCTATCGGATTACACCGATATTTCCGCATCGGATCGTATACCGGAATTCCTTAAACTTGAGATCCGTTCAGTAATGGAAGAACATTATACGGATCCATTCAAAGTATGAAATTAACTCTAGTCACCGGTTCAATGTTTGCTGGTAAAACTACGTATGTAATGAATGCGATCCGACAAAGCACCGCATCAACAACAATGTTAGTCACCCACATACACGACACCCGATACAGCCAAGGTGATGAGTTGATCAATCATAACGGATCTATGTTAGAACATCCCATTCACCGTCTAGAAACACTAGATGAATTGAAAGCAGATGTGTTCGACGCAATCAAACACGGCGAGTCTCTATTATTGGGGATCGACGAAGCACAATTTTTCCCCGATCTAGTAGACTTTATTCGATCCCTTTGGGCACGAAAGGCATCGTCCATCGAAGTCGTAGTATGTGGACTCAATGGAGATTTTCAACAGAAACCATTTGGTGTTGAACCGAATTGGATTTCTAAATTGATTTCCATTGCTACAGACTGTGTATACCTAAAAGCTCAATGTTATGAATGTGGAAAGCCCGCCTCTTTCTCCATCCGTCGCCCAGAGTGCGAGTCGGAAAAGGTAGTTCTCATCGGTGGATCCGATACGTATACTGCGGCGTGTCAAGACCATTTACCACAATAAAAAATATGTGTAAATCATATGTTTTTTTATTCAAGACGTGATCAAACCCGGCTACACGAAACGATACCGCTACGCGATCGACATAGATTCAAACTCCTGCGTGAGCAGCTTCATAGCATAGGGAAGTTCGATGCGATGTAAATCCGTTTCACTGCCGCATTGCTTACAAAAGTAGATGTTTTCTTTCTTATTTCCAACGGCGATAAACCCACATTTCGTGCACGCGTAGGACGAGAACATATCACTGCGATTCAAGAGGGTTTCCTTTAGGAAGGCGGCGCTGCCGTGAGATAGGATACAATCGCGCTCCATCTCTCCAAATCGAAGCCCACCGTCTCTCGATCTTCCCTCTGTTGGCTGCCGGGTAAGAATCACGTCGGGTCCCGTCGCTCGTGCGTGAACCTTGTCTTCCACCATATGCTTCAGGCGCTGGTAGAAGGTGGGTCCCATAAATATGCTGACTTTCATCTGTTTTCCTGTGCGACCATTGTATAGGACTTCGTTACCCATCGACTCAAATCCAAACTTCTACAGAACTTTGCCTACAGAATTCACGTCGATGGAATTAAATGGAGTGGCATCCCCAAAACAACCCATCATCGTGGTTGCCTTTCCCAACACACACTCTACAATCTGACCAATGGTCATTCGGCTAGGAACTGCGTGAGGGTTCATTATAATATCCGGAACAACTCCGTCCGCTGTTGTGGGCATATCCTCCTACCGCAACACCATTCCAATCGTCCCCTTTTGTCCGTGTCTGCTAGAATGTTTATCTCCAATCGTAGGCTTCCTATGGGATCTCACCCGGATTTTCAGAAAGCGGTAGCCGTCTCCGTTCCGGGCGACGGCAATCTTATCCACGCAACCGTGCTCATTGTTGCGGATTGTGGTGCTGTTATCCTTGTAATAGAGTGTTCCCTTGTCATCCCGCATCGGACTCACCTTGCCAATAATCACATCGTTTTCTCTCACAAACGTATCCTTTGGAACGTATCCAGGTTTCCCCAGCAAACCGTAATTAGATCCCCGCATCCCAATCGTCGGATCGTGAGACGGAATACAGAATTTCTCTTCATCTCCGGTGAGCTGACTCTTTTTCTCGTCGTCACGATACGTGCGATAGAACGTGGATGTAAAGAGACCGCGATCGACTGCGCTCTGATTAAAGATCACGCTATCCTCCTAATTATATCCAGTATAACAGGCAATCGCTACGATCGCATTCAGTCCGGAAGGAAGATTATTCGAAGGCAACGAATGAATCAGGCGACTATTCACGATGCTCTTTTGCGGGTAACACAGAATGTATGCGAGACTGTCCATACGCTGTTGGAAGCTTGTCAGATAAATGCCCATTGCCTGCTTACCCATCGCAGACTAATACGTATTTCTAGGAGACTGATTATGATCACTGAATGGAATAATAGAAGCCAGCACTCCCATCTGTAAACTAGGTGAAAGTTCCAGATGTGTATATCGGAAACGAATCGCGCGACCCGGCTCCACATTCTTTTTCAGTTTACCCTGATGCATCGCAATCATCATCGTATTGATTTCCAGCACATCTAAAAACTCCAAACAGGATGGAATCGACTTTCCGTCGTTTCCCAGATACAGATCGCTCAGGCGAATCTTCCCTTGTTCCAATAGGCTTCCATATTCCGGCTAGAACAGAATCTATTCTTCAGATGGAAAATTCCCCGAAGGTGTATCCTAGAGACGATACAATGGCCGCACACATCGCCCGGCATCGCACGCAATCCAGATCTGTTTTATGTATGGATCCCAAGCAACCGAAGTATAGATGTGGAGCTTACATTGCCTCCTTGCCATCCGAATTTCTTCACATAAGAGATGGGGGACGCTGGTAGACAAAACCCAATCTCCATTCAGGAATACCTTTGTTCTATTCCAATGTTGCTTAGGCGTATCGGTTCCATCCACCCATACCGCCTCTATTCTACTGTCAGCATCGGACATTCGATACTTCGTTAGATACTCCAAGTATTCAAACACAGTCGTTCGGTCAGTCGCACACGTAATGGTAGCAGATAATGACAGATTCTTTACCTTACCTACCGGTGCTCCCTCCGGTGTCTCTGCGGGACACACTATACACCACTATGTCCCGTGTAACTTTCGTGGTTTGACTAACTTGCTACTCGAATCCAAAGGTGTATTGATTCGTCGCAAGTGTGACAGGGTAGAATTATAGGTGAGTCGATTCAACACCTGCGCGACGCCCACTTTTCCCACATAATTCTTCAAACCCCAATTACCCGTCGCCAAACTATACTTGAGACCGTTGGTAATCGTATTTACCTTAATAAGTTTGTAAATATTAGATTCGTTTATGATATCGCTAAAGTCGTCTCGCACCCGCCACGGACCATTTAAGAACTCCTTATTCAACTACGTTTTCATATCCTTTATCATCTTCGTATAATACTGACGATACAGATTGGCAATCAACATACCCGGTGTGTCGATCTTTTTGTTCACATACGAATCCCGATCATCATACGGCAGCAACCCGGCGTGCGTTGCCAACGCTTTGTATACCATATATCCCAAAAACGACACTTTGCGTCGGTAATCTCCGCGAATATGGGGCAGCAGGTCGTTCTCCATCACATCACCCAGATACGTAATACGCTTTTCCTTGTCCGTTTTATCACGATCGTATCCCATCATTGCCACAAAGCGACACATATACGAACGCGCCTGTTCTTCAGTTCGAATCTAGCTTGCTTCATCCAAGCTGCTTTCAAACATCGAAAAGATGGTTTTCGTGTGAGCGGGAGGGGAATGACACAGCACCATCTCCGAAATCTCCTTGTCACTCAACACTCCCAACAGACGGAAGAGAACCACGACGGGAATATCTGTGCGAATATGTGGCATACTTGCCCTCACAACCTCGCTGCAATCCTAGCTGGTTCTGGCCAACACCATCACTTTAATATTCTTGGGCGTTACCATCATCTTATGAGGAGCCGACTTGATGTCACAGATCGTCGAATAGCGACTAGTGCTTATCTTATGATTCTCGAAGCAGAGTGCCTTATTTTCAATTACGTGTTCCTGTGAAATCACAACTTTCTCCTGACCGTTTATGATGAAGTATCCACCCAGATCAAACGGACATTCACCCAAATTCTGTGCCGGCTAGTGACGCATACGGGAAAGAAGGCATGCACTGGATCCTACCATAATCGGTAATTTACCAATCGTGATTCCGCGCAGAATCTTCCACGGACTCCTTGTTTCCTCGTTTAGATTTTCACCGCTTCGGCGAATCGTAGAGAAGTGGACATCCATTGTGTGACCGGATACATAGGAAAAGTTGCGAAGTCGAGCCGCGGATGGATACAGGGGTTTCGTTCTACCGTTTGTCTCGTGAATACAGGGGTCTTGAATGCGAACGTTTTTCATTCGAATCTCCACTTCGTAACGATATTTATGGACGTCGATCGATCGGAATTTCAAATTGGAAATAATCTCTTCCAACTTGCTCTCCAGCTTGACTTTCTCTTCGTCGATAATATTCATCTGCTTATCCACGATATCGATGCGAACCGTATTTTTATTGCCCCGCTCCAAAATCAGCTCATCCATTACCTGCTTCTTCAAATGTTCTTCATTATAGAATTCGATCCATTCCTCCTGGAGATTCTAATAGAACGTCTGTTTACTCACGTAGTCATAATGGAGTTTGATAGGATTAAATTGCTAGATGATCTCTTCCAGCTATACTTTGAGAAACGTGTCAAAGGAAGTCAGCTAATGTTCAATCAGCGATCTGCCTCCATCACGCTGAAGAAAACGCTCGATGAGTTTCCAGTTACCTTCTTGAAATGCTTTCGACATGGTTGTATAGTTATTCTGAGACATTGAATGATATCTTCAATTTTCTAGACTGTTCTATTTAAGTAATTTCAAACTAAACATTAAATCGATGTATGTTGTAATCTATGGAATGTCAGGTTCTGGTAAAACTACGATCACGTAGGAGCTGTCTGATTTTCTCTATCGTAACTCCGTGAGCCATACCATTCTACCACTTGATCTGTTCTATAAAGTGGGCCATATCGATTCCTACGATGTTCCCAGAGCATTTGATTGGAACAAAGTCAAGGATTGCATTGATTCGCTTCGAAGAGGCACTTCTTATACCCTCTATCACTATGATTATTCCACGTCAAGCTATGATGTCGATAAAGCAATTCAAGTGCATCCTTCCGATGTCATCATACTAGAGGGGATCTACGCACAGTATGCAAAATTCTTGCTGTTAGACGATCCGGTCGTGATTCGGGTTACCACGCCACCCGATGTCTGTTTGATGCGGCGTCTTGCCCGTGACGAATCGAGCCGCAATATACCTATGAAAGAAACGGTTGAAATGTGGAAACAAAAGGTGAGACCCGGTTGGAACCATTGGAACCAACCCGATATTCTTGCGGAAAGGGCATTGACGTCTCAGTATACCGTGAGTGGAGAAGATACAGGAAAACAAACACGTATGGATATTTACGAAGAAATTCTATTTGAATGAAGAACAATCTTTTTCTTCAACTTTATCTCGTGGAAGATTTTTATAATGTTGGTTCTGAACCTGATCGGTCCCCTCCACCACTTGCGGATTCCTTCGCTCCTAACATAGAATCTACTATTTGAGATATACGCGTATATATATTAAAAATACAATGGATCACCCAGAGAATACACATAAAGATACATCGTTAGTGTCGAAGCCGACTCTTGGGTTTATAAAAGATGCCACCGCATTTCCTATGTTTTTTGTTATGATCTGTCTCGTTCTATGGTTTGATGACCTGAATGAATATAGGGGAACCATCGTCGCGGGTTTAGCGTTGGCTTTCTTTATTGACGGCTCTTTCACACTCCAACCCCGGCTTCATTGCACTCCATTTGGATTCAATGAAGAATCAGGCTTTCTAATTGCAATCTACATTGTTGGTTTTACCTTTGTCTGTTCAGCTTTAGTATATCATCTCTATGTATCGGGACACACTTATTGAATTAATTTACACGTAACAGGTTTTCTACCTCGTTCACATAGACAGTTTGAATCGTCTAATTCCGCGTGCGACACAGGGGACACGAATTATGAGTGGTCATCCAATCTCGGAACGGTTCGCGAGTAAACGATCGATTACACTGATGGCACATATGATACTGGGGCGCCACTTGCGATGGGTTCCATCGTGATGGGACAGATATATTCTGGATCGGTTATAGGACGTTGAACGATGGTCGGTTCGGGTTCGGGTTCGGGTTCGGGTTCGGGTTCGGGTTCGGGTTCGGGTTCGGGTTCGGGTTCGGGGACAACACGGTTCACTGCATGTTCGCCATTGGAATACGCAACTGCTCCCATTCCATTCTCAATTCTAAATAGGTTCCATCTATAACACCACACAAATAACTTCGTTTCAGCAGGTAATTCCACGGTCGGTTTTAGAGTGAATTGTAATTGTATATTGTCAATTCTACTCTAATTAAAAGACTGACTGAAATCACCGTGTGGTTGTGAATTAAAGGGAATATAGACTGATTTGGATGCAGGGTCCGACGTCTGAACGAATTCATCGATGGCATCTTCGTTCCAAACTATACAATTACCTCCATTCTTGTGTAAGGATACCTTGGAGTAATCAGACTTTTTAAATCCGACCAAATAGTATCCGTTCGTTTTTCCATTCATCACGATTCTTAGTGAATGAGAATGACTCCGCACGATTTCCTATGGATTCCATTCGGGTTCAATGATTTCAAACTCTCGTGGTTGGTGTGCTGCCCTTCTACGCTCATCGCTATCCATAAACACTTGTTGACTATAGAAACGGATCCTGTCACACATTCCGTAAAAAGAAACACATAGTTTGACTTCGTGAAACTGAAGTGAAATCAAACGTAAGACGTTTTCCAACCCAATATTCTACGGAAATTTGTATCGTATACTACCATCTGGACGCACTTCTTTTAGGTCTGGTTGGCTTTCATAAAACGCCGGTTCAAACTAAAATACACTTCTTCCTCCAACTTCTATCTCTATTTTGTTCAATTGAAAGTCATTCGGATTGATAATCCGAATTGATTTGGGAATGACTTGATCACATCCATGAGTTACTATCATACTATGGGTATTCAATCGTCCATCGGGAAACGTATGTCCTTGCAATTCTTCTTCGTGATAGGAGTTTCCCCTTCTCGGTTGATCGGGATGAGCATTCGCATATGCGATGTCATATCCGCCAGTTGCGGTTAGTTGTTGTAATCCAAAATTCATCTTATATTTGATTAAACAGATACATTTATATACACATTCGTTAGAGATAGGGATTGATGGCTTGTTCGACAGAGGGGACACTAATCGTGTTTCTACACCCATTTACGAAAGGGGATACGTGTGAATATCCCACCACATGAATGACACATATGATATCGTCTTTCGATACCAATTGGTTCTAACGTAATTGGACAAGTATATCTCGGGTCGGCGATGGGACGTTCGATATATGTTGGGCGAATGATACGTGGTGGAGATGATATTTCAGAACTGGAATTATCCCACAATCGTAGATACTGTTCAAATTCTTCGGATGAAAAATTCCCAAACCCGATCATGTCCATAACTGTCATATTATGATGTATATATGAACGGTTAAGTTACTGTGATAAACCCATCCTATATATCGGGTGAAGATCTCATAAAAAAGTAGATGTCACAGTATGACAGTTATTGGAAAAGATCGATATAGTGTTCAATTATAGTGGAACCGA
>Ga0222632_1000434_pt1 | contig 22727 bp, 20 predicted proteins | sample AntAcemetageno46_FD_179828 | JGI IMG/M metagenome (GOLD analysis project Ga0222632, IMG submission 179828) | Saline water microbial communities from Ace Lake, Antarctica - #46 | ecosystem: Environmental > Aquatic > Non-marine Saline and Alkaline > Saline | place: Antarctica: Ace Lake | collected...
CGCCCGAGGAAAACCAAGCCTCCCCCGAGCTAGAGGACATTCGCAGGAACACGATTACCGACGTAGCTGACCGCAGAACAGTAGGCGAACGGATCATGGCCGCTCGCGAAGAGCATTTAACGGACATGCGTAAACGGGCAATAATGAATTGGGCCGACAACTTGCGTGGAGTTGCCTTCAAAATGGACGAGCAGTCTGGCGCGGGATCAGCCGACACCGTGGACGCTACAGTAAATCCATTTATACAGATGCACATCTCGCGCAAGGCTCGACCAATTGCGAAACTGTGGCTGACGACAGGTCAATCGCGCATGACTCCAGACGGCGACATTGAAGCGATACCGGGTTCATTAGGGTTGAAGCAAATTTACGCCATTGCCAGAGATCCGAAAAAGAACGGCTCGAAAAGCAAAAAGTTTGCAAAAGAGATGCAGATCAATGCCGAGTTGTATATCGCGGCTTTAAGCGCAGAAGAATTGCTGGCTCAAGGCAGAGAGAAGAACTTCGGCATCGACCGAGACGCTTTCCAAAAAGCACTTGCAGAAGGGCAAGACGTGACCGAAATGGATTTCTTTAGCCAAGAACTCGCTGAACAGCGGATAAAAACCATAAAGGAATTTGCGGAGAAATACCCAGTGCTAAAAGAAGTGCAGCGGGAACACGCTAAATGGAGCAAGGCATTACTCGATTTCGGTGACGCAAATGGTCTTGTTAATGCAGAAAGCCGAACAGAGTTTGAACGCGACTTTTACACTCCAATGTACCGCGTCGATGAGGCCGCTCAAGTAGCCGATGCGATCAGGGGGCCTGATGGCGGGCTAAAGAACCCCAAGGAGGCGAAGAAGATCATTAGACGCCTAAAGGGTGGGACAGGTCGAGTAGCCGTCTTGGAGAATCAGATCAAGGGCATGAACGCTACGATTGAGCAGTCTTACATCAACATGGCAAAACGCACGGCGGTTCGCTATTTTGGAGGCAATGCGTCTGTGATGGTAAGGGCGAAACATACCCCAAAGCCATACAAGACCAGCAAAGGCGAATTGATAGAGGCACTTGCCACACAACGTTTTTACGACTTACAGAAAACCAATGAGTTGCCACCAAAGGTTAAAGGCGATCTAGCGGCGTTTATTCGACTCGCTAAGAGCAAGGCAGCAGCTGGGCAGTTTGATCTAATCGGCATGACAAATGAGAAAGAGCTGGACAGAAGCGTAACCTTATTTCGGATGCAGCGGCCAATGGGTGACAACATTATGGTCGTGATGGAGGATGGAAAGCCCCAGTATTGGGAAATCAAAGATCCAATGTTCATGGAGTCCGTTAATGCAATGGGCCCCGACGTATGGAAACATGCTGATAACTTCTTCATTCTGTGGTTTGCTATTAAGCCTAAGAACCTGCTCACCCGCATGATTACCTCGACTCCAAGCTTTGTGGGGCGGAACTCATTCCGCGACACCATAGCGGCATGGGCAGCAAGCAAGGAGCTTAAAATACCAGGACTTTCCGCAGTCATTGGAGCCAAGAAGATACTAATGACCAAAGACGGGTTTATGGACAACTTAGGGTTTTCGGGGCTAGGGGATGAAGGTTACGACATGTGGAAGGGAAACCCGATGATTCCGAAAAATGCACGAAATGACTTTATGAAGCTGAGCAAGAATGAAAGGCGCGGTTTCCTCGGTAGCGTCATCAACACTCCTGCAAAGTGGGCAAAAGCCTACATGAAAGCGGTTGAGATGAGCGAAATGATGAATCGCGCAGGACTTGCAAGCGCAGTCATAGATGCTGGCGGATCAAATATGATGGGGGCTTACCGTGGCTTAGACCTTACAAACTTTAGTTCTCACGGTGGATATGGGCCAGCACGTTTAATCATGCACACCGTCCCATTCCTTAATGCTCGTATCCAAGGTCAGTATTTCCTCGCTAGGAACGCGGCGATGTTGGTGAGACCAAACCATAAGGAGCAAGGTAAGGCGTTCAGAAATAGCATGTTGATGCTTACATTCGCAACTCTCGCACTCGCAGCGGTCAACTGGCGCGATGAGCGGTATTGGGCGTGTCCACAATGGGAGCGTGATATGTATTACCTATTCTTCTTCGACGACGACAGCCCAAACCCGAGCTTCCGTATGCCCAAGCCTTTTGAAATCGGCGCGATTGCTTCGACTATCCCAGAATGGATCGTTGGATCAATTGGAGGCAAGCTAAGTGGTGCCGAGGGCAAGGATGCGATCACACGCTTACTTTCTCAGACTCTCGCAATGAACCCCGGCGTGTATTTGACGGCGGGTTATGAGCAAGTCGCAAACGTGAACTTGTTTACGGGAATGCCAATTGAGAATATTGGTGATCAATTTGAGACCAACCCGGAAGACCGATACGACGAATATACCCCCGAAATGTTCAAGACCGCAGCCAAGGCGATGCCAGACAGTTTCCCCGAATGGTCACGCAGCCCTAAGCGCCTAGAACATATGTGGCGGGCGACGCTTGGCTCAGTGGGCATGTATGTTGCCAATTCCACTGATATGCTTTGGCGCAGGGCTAGCGGCTCACCAGCGCGGCCTAAACGTCAATGGCGCGACCAGGAGTGGGTGGGTGGTGCCATTAGATCGTTCTTTCCTTCCAGCACTCCAAAGCCGGATAAACATGTCAGTGAATTTTACGAACTACTCAAAATTACGGATGGCTTATCGTCGCGGGCACAGTATTACCGAGAGCAGGGTCAGCCTGAGAAGGCGCGTAAGATTGAGCAGGATAACCGCGACGCTTTGCGGATGCTTCCCCTGCTGGAGTCCACGAAGACGCAAATAAGCCAGATTACGAAGCAGAAGAATGCAATCATCGGGAATCCAGTGATGTCACCCGAGGCCAAAAGGCGTCAAGTTGACATTCTGACCAACAAAAGGAATCAACTTGCCAAGCGGACGTATGACATATTCCAGCGGCCAAGGTAAATTTAGTGCTTGCGGCTTAGCTCAGGGGCGTTTTACCATATTACGTATGGGAATGTACACAAAAATGGGAATTCAAGTTGATCTACGTAAGGATACACCAAAAGATGTAATCGAAACACTAAACGCCTTGGTTAGTGGTAAAGATCCGTCTTTGTTATTGACGGATAAGCCTAAACGATGGGGATATATGTTCACTAATGGTAGCCTTGTCTCGCTGGGAAATGCAGGAGTTCAATTGAGCCTACTTGCGGCAGGAGAGATAAAAAACTATAATAATGAGATCGAAGCGTTTTTTGAGTGGATAATGCCATACGTGGACGGCATGGAAGGTGACTTTATTGGATATACTCGATACGAGGATAGCGATACGACTATTTCGGTGCTCTTAAAGGACGTGCCAGAAACGCCTAAGCCTGACAGTTTGGGAATACGGGCATCAATCCCGTTGGAAACGATCCTAAGTGCAATTGAGGCTCTTGCGTTAGGGATAGAATTTGGAAGAGAAGTTTTATCCACACACGATTGTGCGCTAGGTCGAACAATATGGCGAAACCGAGTTGCAGCAGAAATGATGGAAGCCGATATTGAGCAAATGCTTCAAGCGCACAAGGCACTTCGCAGTATTTCCGAGGACTCTAAGCAGCTTTAAGGCGCATGTCTCACCGATTGCAACCGATTGAAGAGCAGTGAAAGCATACTCAAGGTATGTGGCCTACAAAGCTCATGCCAGAAAGTAACCTTAGACTGACCCGCGACGAAGAGCAGGAGTTGATTACGTATATTGATCAACGCCTAACTTCTCTTGAAGCCCAAAACCGTGACCGCATTGATGCGGATAAGCGCAGTTTGCGTTCCTACGAGCGCGACAAGAGCGACCGCGCAGGTGAAGCTATCTACGCACGGTCAAATTACAATATTCCGTTAATTTCACTGGTAGTAGACCATTTCTCCAGCCGATCAGAAGAAGAAATTACAGGTTCAAGCCCATTTTTTAATATGCGGCCAAAAGGCGAGACGACTCCGGACGAGTCTATGGCTGTGTCGCGTTTCTTGCGTGACAGCCTAGACGGCGATGGTAAGCTACGTCACGGACTGAACGAGAACTTTCAAGAGATATTTACGCAGCGAGCCGTCATTCACAAGGCAATCCACAAAGAGGAAGTAGACGAATGGGAGGAATACGACCGTATCGCGCTATTTGACAAGCTGGTAAAAGATTTTGTAATTGATGAAAACGGCGAGTATCTACTCTACGGGGAAATCGAATGGGAACAAGACATCGACTTAGACGCCGAGGGGGGAGAGACGGGCATTTATCGCCCCGTCAAGGTGCCCACGGTCAAGCTACCTCAAGAAGCCATCGACTTTGAGCCCGGCGACCCAGCCTTTGCTGAGATGCCCTATGAGTGGGGAAAGCTCGATAAACCGATCAAGCGCACAGCAGTCCTTGAAAAAGGAGCACGTTCAATCATGGTGGATAGCGACAAGTTTCTTGCCCCCATGAACGCCAAAAGTTTGGACGATGCCGATTTTATAGCTGAAGTCTATGAACGCTCAAACGACTGGGTGGCAAATTCATGGCTAAAGGCTCCCGGTCGCGAACCGTGGAGAGACGCCAAAACGATCTTTGAAAACGGCGACAGGCAAAAGAAACTCGACGCCGAGGACGAGCGTACCACCGAAACGGACGAGGAAGACGCCGAACTCGGGTTTGACGACACGAACCCGACACACCGGATTCACGAAATTTGGATTACTCGATCAATGAAAAAGGGCAAAAAGCCGATTCGCTTCATGGTTCGCTACTGCAAGGATGAGCAACGCCTGATTTATTACGAATATGCGAGTTCAATGCTTCCGCGCCCTACAATGCGGCATCCCTATTCTTCGATTGCGCTTAAACCAAAGGCAAACAAATGGTGGGGAATGTCTTTAGTTGAAAGCCTAGAGCAAGACCAAGAGCAAATTGACCGAAACATGAACCGCTGGATCTACCGCAATATCATTGCGACAAATCCTATCATTAAATACGACTCCGAAAAGACGGTTGAGCAAAAGGAGTTTTCAGACATTAAACCTTTCGAGATATTGACCCCTATCGCGGGCGCATCAATGGCCGAGATCATGGAGGCCTTTGTGTTCCCACAAGCGGAGATGAACACAAAAGACATCATCGACCGGGTTATCTTCTTCGTTCAGCTATGGCTTGGTATTTCTAATCTCGCACAAGGGGACAGTTCACAAATGCCAGCCAACCCGACTGCTTTTGGGCAAGATATGATGCTTCGAGAGGCTGGCAAGATCAGCAAGCGGTGGAGCCGTCGCATTGTCCACGGACTTGAGCAGCACATTGAGAAGCTTGCCTACATCGCTCTTGATACTATGGAAGATAAAGTTTCCTTCATCTATTCAGACGGAAATCAGGATATTGTCGATTATCTGGAACGTCAACAGGTCGAAAGCATGAATCTAGCGATTGAGCTTATCATTACGAAGGATTCAACTCAAATGACCATCGAGGCCAACCGGCTATCGGAAGAGTTGGTGTTGAAATATGCTGAGTTTGATCCGTTGACACGCATTCAAATCAGACCGCTTTACAAGAAAAACCTTATGTCACTAGGCTACGAGGACGTTGAAGACCTTCTCCCTGTCCCTGAGCCTGCCGAAATTACCGCATGGTATGAACAGCAGCAGGAGATGGCGAAACGCGAGGAAGAGCTTGCCGACGCAGAGCTTGAAGCGATTAAAGCAGACTCCACCGTAAAAAGGCAGCAGAAGGCTGACAGCGCACCCAAGCCTAAGAATGAGGCCAGTCAGCGTAAAAAGGCACCTCAAACACAATCACCAGCCAGCGGGCCACGCGGGTAAACACTTATGAGCACAAATGAAAACGACACCGCACACCTCCGCCTGTATAACGGCACTCACGAAAAGTCACCGTCTGAGCGCAAGAACCGCTTAGGAGCACTAGAGCATGAATCTGGCTTTGAGCATCTTTGCACTGAGTTCGCCTATCAACTTCACGTAGGCTTTGAACAAAAGATACTCGACCCCAAGACCAGCAGCCAAGAACGGGAGGTTTTAGTCAAAGCGAGAGCACTTGCTTGTGAAAAATTACACCCTAACCGGCTAATATCGTCAGGAGTGAAACGCGCAGAGTCAGCAATGAAGCGGCTTGAGCGCGAATCCCCGAAAAAGGCCGTTTAATTGCAACCGCTGGACGGCCCCCCTTAAACTCATGTAGAACTTAGGACGAACAGTTAATCACACACTAATCCACTACATATAAAATATCATGTCTACAGCATCCAATCCCTCTCCTGCCAAGAAATACAAGAACGGTGTATCCGGTTTTGTCTCCTGGGCTTATAATAACCTCAAGGGCATCATGCGCTTTGCTACTAATCAGGAAGCAGCCCTCGGCGTAGTCGAAGATTGCGCAGTCGATCCAAAGCAGTCTCGCGGCATCATCCCGGCATTCACGTTTACAGATGGCGAAGACGGCACCGCAACTATCGCCATTCAAGGTGTTGATGCTGGTGGTATCGCAGTTGCAAAGCAAATCGTAGTGGACGTATGGTTTGCCGCTACCTCTGGAGCTGCCCCTGCCGACTTGGGTAATGTAAGCGCATCGACTGGAACCATTCTTGGTGAGCCGACTACTGACGCCTATATCCGTGTTATTTCCGACGCCGCTGGCTCGATTGTGCTGGCATTTGACAGAACAACGGACGGCAACGTATTTGCACACGCCTCAATCGCGCCAACCCTTGTCATTGGATCAGTCGCCGTTACTGGAAACTAATTCGACCGTTTCAGTCTCTCTCTCTCTCCCACACTAACCCAAAAGGAACACCTGCACCATGGCCTCAGCTACAATTCAAAACGCCACAGAAACAAGCGGGAGCGCAACGCTTATTGCCGCTCGAAACCGCACACGTAAATGGATCATGGTGCAGGCCGACGCTGACAACGGCGTGTCTATTGCCATTGGGTTCAGTAAAGACGTTGCCTTTGCCGCCGATGATGCCGACGCAGGCATTGTGCTGGTAGCAGGGGCGCACATTATAATTGATCAAATGGGAAGCTTGAACGCTAACCAAATCTCGATTTACGGTGTTCATGCAGGGTCAAACGGGGAAGATCCACTTGTTCGCGTCATTGAACTTTAAGGATGAGCACTTACCGCGTTCCCCTTACCTTGATTGTCACGATAAATGAAAATGCCCCCCCGACTATTACTATAGACGCAGGGCAAATGCTTGATGATGAATCGGGGGAACTAATTTTATCAGAAAACTCAGAACCCATAGAAATCACCAAGCATGAAACTCATTAACTTCTCCTACCTTTTTTTAGCGGCGAGCCTATTTATAACAGGTTGCCAAATTCCTAATTCGGGCGAACTCGAAATCGGCGATGCATTCGGAAACGAAACGCAAACTCGCGGGTATGGCGCAAAAATAAGCGCACTCCCAACCAGCGACGGCACAATCGCCGATACGGACGATTTGCTTATTAACGACTACTCCGAGAGTCGAACCGAGTCAATTGATGCGAGTCAGCTTAAAACTTACTTTCAGACGGGCTTAGATGCCTCAGTCCTTGACCTGACCGACGATTACACTTGGACAGGTGCCAGTGACTTCAGCGGCTCTACGGTAACGCTACCAGCTACTGTCAGCGGTGGCCTTACCTCGTTTGAGGTAGCGGGTGCGGCAGCTACCGTGCAGTCCGATGTCGATACAAATGAGAGTGACGCTGATGCCGCCATAGCGCTCAAGGCTAACACAGCCGACACCTACACTCAGACAGCCGCCGATGCAGCGATTGCCACCTCAATTAGTAATCTGCTCAGCGGCGATCCTGTGTTTGCGGGGAACGTAGGTTTTGATGATACGCCAGAGTTTTCAGCGGGTTTAGAAGCCACTTTTCTTGAGTTTTCTGGAGGGTCTGACGCTACCATTACCCGCTCCGCAGCTGGGGTGATCGCCGTCGAGGGCGTCGATGTCTTGACGACATCCACAGGATACACCCAGACAGCCGCCGATGCCGCGTTTGAGGTAGCGGGAGCAGCAGCTACCGTGCAGTCTGACGTAGATCAAAATGAGTCGGACGCCGAAGCCGCCTTTTTAACCAGTTCGTTTAGCCAGCGCGGCATTCGCTCAGTGGGCTCCACTCATGCGCTTGAGATGCCGGCGCGTGATTTTGCCTTAGATAATCACTCCGTTCGTGGGGTGTTCAAGCGTCCGACAACTGACACCGTCCTTTGGACTAATCAACAGCAAGACACTATCGCGACATCGGCATGGAGAAAATCAGGTGGCGCAGGCAGTATCAGTTCTGCGGGCGCAACTGGCTTTACGGCATCCGGCGCCGTCACCGCCACCACTGGCAACCTCGCGCCTGATGTGGTGGTTGGACAGACGATTCGATTTTCTTTTAACGTGGATGTGGCGGCGTCAATTTCAAATATCCGTGCCAGATATTACAGTGGCGGGTTTATCACAATGTCTAACGAAGTTACGAGTGGTTTTGTTGATGGCGCAAACACTATTGATCTAGTTGCCACTGTTGCCCGGACGTCGTCGTGGGAAATCCAAATTACGCTGACAGATGATTGCGTGGTCTCTGTCACCTCGACAAATGTTCTCCGCGAGCCGTTGGGATCGCGTTTGATCTGGCAGCAAGACGGCAAGCTTAAGCTACAATTTGGGAATCTGACCGATTGGGCGACCTTAGAGTGGGTGAGTGATGCGTCGGCGTCCGTGGCGGTCGGTGATTACGCAGAAATTATCGCTTCAATCAACCGTGACGACGACGAGTTGATTTTTTTCGTAAACGGTCTGCACATGCAGGACAGCGGAGCAGCCAATGAATATCATGACATTTCAGCGGCGAGCGCGCAAACGCTGACGACCAAAAACACTTGGCTGTTATTCTCGGACGGCAGCACGCACTACGCAGGCTCAGCCGTGGAGGCATTTTGCTTTGACGCAGGGGCAATTCTGGCCTCCGTGGTCGCTGAGCGTTTCGCTGACCCCACCCTTTGGCTCGACTCGACGGCAACCTCCGAAACAATCGGCATTTGGGATTGGTCAGTCGGCTTTGATAGCTGGACAGAGGTGCGGCTGACAGGGCTAGCGGGGCAGACCATCGGCGGTGAGGGTGATTGGCTCAAACTCACTCCCAGCGTTGATAACAATAACCACGAAATGACGCTTAATCCCATAGGCACGGTATCGCCGAGTGGAACGTATATGAAGCTTAAATTTAAGGTGTATATCCCATCTGGACAGGCTCAGAATATAAACCAAATCCGTGCCAGGTTCTTCAATCTAGCAGGCACGGCGGGGCAAGTGGTTGCCACTCGAACACCGACAAAAGATCAAATTATGTCCTATGAAATTGATTTTGTGACCACCGAAGAAGCAGGCAAATTTTACCTCTATGTTTTCAAAGACAGCACTGAATCTTACACGGGCGACGCCACCTCGCATCTATACGTAAAAGACGTCGAGCTCTATAAAAATGGCCTTGATCGCGCGGTGGACTTGAGAGCCTCCGGGCTCACCAAGCCTGACCGAATCGGATCGGATGATGGCGATTATGTCACCGCATCTGGCATCACTGATACTGACCCCCTGACGATCAACTAATGCACAATCTACTGCTACTATTTATCCTCGCCGCCTCAGCCCTCTCGGCAGGCGTGCCGATCCGCTCGCATCCGCCGAAGGACTATCAGGTCTACCTGATGCTCGGGCAAAGCCTGATCCAGTCAGGTGCTTTCTCTGGCGACTCGGCTGCGATCAATGGTCGTGAGTTTGACGATCAGACGTTGTCCTTCTGGCAATCGCGCCCTGACAGCGGCAAGAAGCATGAGCGCACTCTCCGATATGCCCTCAACTATGGCGGTGATGAGAGCACGGGTTTCGATTCCGCGTTCGCTCGCGAAATGTATGCCCAAGGTGAGCGTAATATCGTCATCATTCGCTATGCAGTCGGCGGGCATTCAATCGTCTGTTGGGTTCCTTCAGGAGATCGCCTTGAGCCGATACCAGGAGGCGGGCAGATTGATCGTGTTGATTTAGCTAAAGCTTTTTTTGCCGACCGTCTCTCCTGGCTCACTCGCAGGGGGGATACCTATACCCTACGAGGCATGGTGATGTGGCAGGGGTCTAGTGATCGTGGCACCGCCGATCTATACAACAATTACGAAGCGCACCTTGATTTCGTTAAGGCCGATTACCGGGCTATTTATCCAAACTTAAAGTGGCTGCAAGTGGTCTCCCCCGATTGGGATGCAGCGGCAGGCGTGCTCGTAGTGCAGGGCGCACAGATCGACTCCTCTGCGGGTGACGCGGATGCGGCATATGTCCTGAGCGATCCCGCACTAGGCGTCACTGTATCCTACTCAGACGGGACTCATCCGCTCTCCGCTGATACCGAGCGCGTCGGCGTTCAAGCGGCGCGAAAATTATCCGCACTCGGATGGTAACATATCAAATCAAATCCACCGAACATATTTATGCCGCCACTAAAAGACTCCTCACCGTTTTGGAAAGCCTTTTTTGCTGTCCTTATGGTTCTGCAAATGCTCATCGCCGCACTCGTTGGCGTGATGTGGAACGACACGAGAGAAAGCCGCGATACGTCGAGGGCTAATGCTCTGTGGGTCATGACAATCAAGCCAATCGTAGCCGACAATGCTCGGCTAGTTCGCAAGCATGAACTAGAACTCGGAATTATCGCGGCCACGGAAGAATAAATTTACTATGAATAAAAAAACCATAATCCCCGCACTACTCGCAGTCTTAGCACTGTGTTTCACTCCCGCATGTTCGACACTACCGAACGGCGATTCGACCGAAGGAACCGCGTTTAACTTGAACACGCAAAAGCTTGTTGTCCAGGTGGCGACCCTTGAATACATTGGCGACGACGCGGATAAGGCCGCTCGCGTGCGAGAGATTGTAGGCGACCTGATGAGTCTTGACCTGCAAGGCGTCACCGCGCCGATTCCCCTCATTGTCGAATTGGCAGAGGGCGAAATCAACTGGAATAAGCTCACGCCAATCGAAGAGTTGATTGTCAGGGAATTGATACGCACCGCCGAAGACGCGCTGATGCGAAAGCTTGATGAGATTAATCTAGGGCTGACCGACTCCGAGCAGGCCGCAGTTACCCGAATGGGCATTAGTCAGTTACTCAACTGGATCGATGATGCCGCGCTAATGCAACTCATGGGCACCCGCGCCGAGAATGGCCGGCTAGAGCTCAACGCAGCACCGCCCTCCGAATTACTTGGGCTAGGCACTACCGAGGCCACCATACTGAGTAAAGTGCTAACCTCATTCCTTTTCGCGTGGATACGCAATGACGGAGAAATCGACGGCGAATTAAACCTCTAACTAAACCCTCTAATGGACGCTCGCGAAATATAATGAAACACTTCCGCAAATCAGACTCTCGCCTCCACCGAGGCCGTAAGCTTGATGTATCGCTTGCTCAAGATCCGCGCAACAGAGACTTTCGCATGGGTAGCGTCTTGTCGGCTCCGGTCGGCGAGCTGAAGTCAAAACGATGGGAGTGTAAGCCCAGACTCGATCAAGGGGCTGAAGGCGAATGCGTGGGCTTTGGTGCCGCTCATTGGTTTGCGTGTGCTCCACTAGAGCAGTCAGTCAGCAAAACACTGGCACGGCTGTTCTACGACGGAGCGCAGGATCACGACCAATGGCCGGGAAGCAACTACGAGGGCACAAGCGTGACCGGCTTGATGCGATTTCTTACAAAGATCGGCGTAATCGGCGAATACCGCTGGATATTCAATTTTGAAGAGTTGATTCAAACGCTCTCCCTTAAAGGAGCCGTGATTGTCGGAGCCGAGTGGCGTGAAGGCTGTTTTGAGCCAGATTTCTACGGCGTTATACGATTCATTGGCCGCAAAAAGGGCGGGCACTGCCTCTGCGCCGACGAGGTTGATTTTGAAAAGAAGCGTATTGGATTTGTTCAGTCATGGGGTCGAAGCCACGGAGTTGACGGAAGAGTCTATATGAGCTTTGACGATGTTAATCAATTGATGCTTACGCGTCCCTCGATCGCATTCCCTACCGAGCAGTCACTCGGGAAATACGAGTCTAAACCAAAAGTACGCCGATGGTGGCAAATTTGGAAGTGATGAAATGCGTGGAGCAAAAGACAGTAACCCGGGCTATCATCGCCGACTTGCGTGGTATCATTTCCGCAAATGGCTCTTTCCTAATTCAAAAATCCCAATCCCTGAAGACAAATGAGCACATCATTTTATAAAGCAGAGCCCGAGGCAGGTGGATTTCTTACCGATCTATTTCTCAAGGCGCACGACGTACCTATCAAAGAACGCCCTTACGAACTACTCCGGCCACTACGATATTACTCCAAGATACTTGGTGAAGTGATTGAGGCGCCCCAAGGCTACCGGACGGACTTTGCTAGCGTGCCCCGTATGTTTTGGCGATTAATCCCTCCCTTTGGCCGCTACCAGCGTGCAGCGGTCATCCACGACTATCTGTGCGAGTTATCAGGCTCAACGGGGATCAGCAGCAAAACAGCCGCAAAGATTTTCCATGAGGCTATGCTTATTGCAGGCGTAAACCGCGCAAAAGCGAGTGCGATGTATTACATGGTCGCATGGTTCGGCCCACGATTTAAAGCCACTTCGGTTTCCTAGCTATTAAGATGCTAGTAGGAGTTTGTTGATAATTCCCTCCTTCATAGCCACCGAAGTGGCCTAATTCGTGAATTGCAACCGCTTTATTTCTTACGTGAAAGTGTGCAAAGCTGTTCTTCATGGTAGAAGAAGCAATAATTGAAAAACCTCCCGTTGAATCTGAAAAGGCTCAACTCGACAATAAACCAACTGAGTTTGATCCAAATATCAGCGAGACGCAGACTCCCGAAACGGAGGCAGCAGCGACTTACCTGAAAGAACAGGGTGTTGATTTAACTAACGACGATGTTCAAGAGGCGATACTGGAAGGTATTAGTTCTGACGACTTGGTTGCTAAGTTCGGGAAAGCTCCCGAAGTAATCTCTGACGCCAAAAAGGAAGAGGAGGAATCTGCCGCCGCCGCCGAAGCCGAAGCAAAGAAAGCCAAAGAAACCGAAGAAGATGAAGATGAGGAGCCAAGCTTAAAGCCTGGCGACAAAGTGCGTAAGACCGTCGAGGACGAAGAAGAAGCCGCCGTTTACGCGCTACAACGAGCCATGGCGAAGCGTGAAGGCCGCAAGGTATCTTTCATGGAAGCGGCTAGGGCTTACGATTCCACCCAGCCAAAGGCTGATGTTGATAAAAAAGGCGACCCCGTAGAGGACGAGACCACTACCCAGTTCAAAACTAGCATTTCTGAGGTTGATCAAAAGATTACCGACGTTCGCGCCAAGATAAAGACTGCTCGCGACGATGCCGAGTTTGACGAAGCCTTTGATCTCCAAGAAGCACTCTCAGACCTCAAGGTTGAGAAAATGCGCCTGTCCGATAAAGCGGAAGCCTACGAATCAAACAAGTTGGCGACTACCGAAGCTGAATACAACGACGGCGTGACAGCCAGCTCAGGGAAAGTCTCAGAGAAATACCCCGCTTTAGGTAAGTCCGATTCTTTGGCTAACCTCGCGTTTAAGGCGTTCATTAACAGCAAAGACCCGAACGACCCAATTTTCAATAACACTGACTGGCCTGAAAGCCTTTCAGATGAGTTTGCCGAACTACACCCCGAAGTTAGTCAAAGTCCTGCCCCTAAAAGCACGGACGATCAGCCCAAGGTGGATAAGCAAACAAAAACAGCACAGCCGAAAGTCCGTCGCGAATCGCGAGCGGCTATGCTGGACGGCGGCGCGGGAGGATCTGAATCCCCTGCAACGACCGATGAGGGCAGTAAACCCCCGACCATGGATGAAGCCCTGGCCGCTTACGAAGAAGTAACCAAGGATATGACTCTCGGTCAACGAGAAGCATTTGACCGGACACTTTACGGCTAAGCAGCCAGTAGCCGATTTCACCGCGAAGGGATCTCCACCAACTATAACAAAATTCAAAGAAATCACATATTATGGCACCTTCAGTACAAATTGATGGACGCACACTACTCAGTGCGGCAGTGGCTAATGATGCGAATTTCCAGCAAAAGTTTTGGTCTAAAAAGATCAAAGTGGATGCTCGTAATCGCAATCCATTCAGCCTTTTCATGGGCCCAGAGAAATCTGGCTCGCCCATTTGCGAAAAGACCGACCTCAAAGCAGCCGGTGGCGACACCGTAACCTTTACCACTACTGCCGACATCGGTGGCCGTGGTCGTTTCGGTGAGCAATCGCTCAAAGATCATGTCAACGAGTTCGAGTTCGGCACCTACCAGCTACAAGTTGGTAAGCGTCAATTCGCAATCGGTTGGCAGCACCTCCTCAAGTATCTCAAGATGCGCGGAAACGACATGACGCCCGAGCAACTTGCCGATACCCTCAGCACTCGCTGGTGGGCATCTATGGAGCGCGACGACATCATGCACGTCTTGCTTCGTATCGCTTACTTCGAGACCTCAAACCGTAACATTATCCGTGCTCAAGGCCGTGCAACGCAAGCTGAACTTACCTTGGCCGATACGTTGTCAACGTTCGAGATCGAGCAAGCACAAGCCCGGATGCAAGCGCAAGGAGCTACACCAATGCAGGTTCGCAAGGATCAGTACACCGGTGCAAGCATCCCTCGCTACCTTGTGTTTACCCCTGCAAAGGGCGGCTACACTCTGGACGATGATCCTAAGTGGCGCGAAGTCGTGTCTCGTGGCGGTGCTCGCGGCGTCCAAAACCCCTTCTTCACTGGAGAAATGGTTCCATGGCGCAACATGCTGGTTTACTCCTGCGAAGTTATTGACGACACTAGCGATGGTCGCCGTCAGAACGTGCTTGAGCCAATCGCATACTTGGGTAAGCCAATCGCTGACGAGAATGAACTCACTATCACAGGTGGCGGAACCAAGAATCCAACTGGAGCGAAGACCAATGTAGCCTTGCATGACTACTTTGCCAACTTCCCCGGTTACTTCTGGAACGTTCGTGAAGGCGAAACTGCTCCGACTGACACAAACACATACTGGGCAATCCTGTATAACACCCTTGATGGAACCTACGAAGGCATCAGCTACGACGCTGCAGCCATCGACGGCAACACCATCGACGGTGACGGATCTGGCACAGTGACCCGCGAAGTAACAAGCATCTTGGGAACAAGCCATGCTCTTTACAGCAACGTTCACAACACTGCTACGGGTGATGTCCTCATCATCCCTTGCACAGTCAACGGTGTGCCGCTTATGCGCTCACTGGTATTGGGTGCTGACGCGCTTAATATCGGCAAGGGTGCTTTCGATGCTGAACGTATCGAAATGAACGATGGGTTTACTCCTGTCGGCAACCCTTCTGACGCGACTGATAAGGCTCGCGGCATCCATGGTATCCGTGGCTACCAGTCCCCTCGCGACACAGATGGTCGTGCAAATGGCTTCTTGGTCATTGAGCACGCCTACGACTTGCCTGGTGTGACTCTGGTCGATATGTCGTAGTTGGTCTTGAACCGCTGATTTACAGCCCCTCCTGGCTCCCATTTCCGGGAGGGGCTTTTTTCATAACAGACATCACGAATACGAACAAACGAACCTTACCAATTTATATGAAAATCTTACTCCGCACAAATGGCTATTCGGCCAATCGACCAACCTTAAAAGTCCTCTCCGGACGTAGAAAAAACATGTTGCTACGACGAGTCGGGAGAAACTACGAAATAGAGGTTGTCGCCGATACGATTGAAGAGTTGAACAAGGAAGTCGGAGACGCTGTGCTGGCTTGCTCGAAAGCAGCAATCTCGATTGTGCCGATTATCGAAGAGATGGTTGAGCCTAAGAAAGAGATACCCGAGTGGGAAGCCCCTGCTCTCTCTGAGTTAGACGAGGCGGGCTTACGCGGGCTTTGCGACAAGCTAGGCATCTCGCACAACCTTCGGCACGCAGAGAACGGCTTACGCGACATGCTGGGAGCTTACTATTTAGGGCAAATTGACTTTTTCTGGACATTTAAAGTTGAAGGAAAAAGACCGCCTCCGATTCCAGCGGAGTTCATTGAAGCCCAAAAGCAAGCCGCAACCGAAAAGCGGGAAGAAATCGAATTGCAAGTGAATGCAGACGCGGCCACGCAAGCACCTCCTTCTGCCGACAATCCGCTTGAAATGGATACCGATGGCATTGTTGCCTACATCGATAGCTTCGGAGAGGATGGAACCGCTCTCATCGAATCGGTTTATAAGCATATCGGCGGCAAAAAACTCGACGCCCGTCGCAGCCTCCCAAACCTCCGCAAGATGGCCTTAAAATCAATCAAGACCAAGCAGGCGAAAATTAAACCCTCTCAAGTATAACAAACCATGGCACGAACCGTAGCAGATATTGAAAAACGCCTAGCCAGAATGCTTGGCGTAACAGGCACCAACCCTGTAAGTGGCCTCGCAGACGGTGAAGCCGAAGACTTGCGCGATCTTGTGCAGGAAACGTTGACCAAGTGCTTTATTCCGGTAGACGGAAGCCGACCTAAATGGTCAGAGCAAAAGCTGGCATTAACCTTTCGCGCTCCAGTCACGGCCAGTATTGGCGTTACCAACGGTTCGACGGCAGTAACGGGAGTTCCCAGCAGCGTAATTACGGGGGAACGTGTTATAATCGGGAATACGCTCTACACCTTTGCGGGCAACGACAAATTGCTCTCTGAGTGGGCGGACGCAACTGGTACCGTGTCAGCTACCTTTTATCAGGTGTGCAAGCCCATTCCCGTGAATGTCAGCGGGATTGAGGCTCCCGTGAACTGCTTAGAGCACGGGCCGCTCTCCCCGCTGATGGACGAAGAACAAGAATTACTCCTTCGATCCTACTATCAGAATGACTTCTACCCGCTTTCACGCGCCTATCACTCGATCACCAATTCAAGGCGTTACCGTTCCGACCCGAAGGGCTACGACATTGGCGATCCATGGTTCTACTACATCGATAGTGCTGCGGTTGATGGTTCCGTGTACCCTACGCCGGTCACGCCTTCAGGAGCCCTTCAAGTCGAATCTGGCGACGATAATATCGAAATTGACGGACTCACCTACAGCGGCCCATTGCCTGCGCACTTTATTAGTCAGCGCATGTATCTTTACCCGTTCCCAGATGAAGCCGTCACAGTTGAGTATCGCGGTACGATCAATCCGCGCATCGTGGACGATACTACCGCAATCCACCTTCCAGCCGACGTAATGGACGCCTGCTTTATGCCGATGGCGCGATATGCGGTAGCAACGCACTTCCCGAACTACCCCGGCGACAATGTGGCGTTGCTACGCAGTAACTCGCAAGACGCAATAGCACTCCTCAAAACCCTTGGACGGCCTCAACGTCGCCGATCAGGGCCACTTAGTCCCGCTCAAGGCTGGTAATTGATTATTATGGCACTCTCAAGATACGGACAAGCCGATAAGATTTACGATGATGGAACGGGGCTACTGTCTTCCGTCGTACGTCGCTACAAGGTTGACGGGCAACATACGACCGTGGCTCAACTGCCGACAGCGGTGGTTCTTGGTTACGAGACCCCCGACGAGGAACATAGCGACTGCCTACTTGCGCACCAATCTGTAAAAACAAGAGAAGGGGCTGATGCTCAAGAAAGCATATTGACGCGGGTTTACGTTCAAATCCCCGCCGACGCGGCCACACTTGTCCAGATGGGCAATGACCTTGTGACTTACAGCGAAAACGGGCTGAAGATGGTCGAGCAGCGGTTCTTCGGCAAACGGACGCACGCGCTCGCAGGAACCGTTGGCACGACCGCTGGAGGGTCAGGCGACATAAACACTTTGATTCTATCCAGTAATGGATTCGCCGAACGAGGCAAGGTCTTAGCGATCGTTGTTAAGCGATGGGCAGAGGCAGGCATCCTGAACCGCAGTGAGGACTTAGTGGGAAGTCAAAAGGCAATCACCCTGCAAACTATCGGAGCTGATCCGAGCACGCCAGCTGGAGGCTACTCGCTGGCTAGAAAGTCCGAAGGTAACTATCAAGGGTTTCAAACCAACGATTTCACCTTTCTTAAAAACAACGTTCGACTTTCTGTCTCCGAAGATCTAGTCGGCAGTCAAAAAGCACAAACTCAGCAATGGTTTAATCCATCATCGCCCAAAACTCTTTTCGGCTATTCGCTTGCTAGGACGCAGACAAGTGACTTTGATGGCATTGAAACGTCAAGCTACACGTTTCTAAAGCCAAGCGTGCTAAGTCGCAACATCAGCACACAAAATAACGGCAAACTTATTATTGAAACCGTAGAAGCGTTTAACGAGAATCCAACCGCTACCACAGCAGGAGCTGTTCAAATTGGAAATCAACTTTCTGACGTTGAAGGAATTCAAACACGCCGTTTTACATTTGCCAAGGGCGAGGGTCAAATTCGTTCATCGACACAGCCAGGGCGCGTTCCAGGGACAACAGAAGTTACGGTAGTTTCAATTGGAACTAAAGTTATTCCTACTGGATCTGTAATTGCCGAAAGCGAAACGGAAAGCGACGGTTACATAACTCATTCTGTAACAGCGGTTCAGGGGACAATTGCAGGAATCAAAAGAACTTACCAAGATGTTGCAGATGTAGATGTCCCTGGAACCGTTGAATGCTCTACAGAGTCTTTTTCATTTCCTACATCTAAAGATTCGACTTCTGGGACAATTGCAATTACGCAAGTAGTTCCGCCAAGCCGTAAAAAAATAACAGCAACCGTTACAATTGAAGTTGGGCCGGACGCACTAGGCACAATTGATCCAGCTTTTGATATATCTCAAATTTCTTGTTCCGTTTCGTCGGTTAAAACTAATGCCAGCGTAAACAACGGAACTGGCGGAACATTCTGGCGAGGCGTGTGGCATCCAGGTTGGAGCCAGAATTTAGACGCTTCTGCCAGAATCCAAACTTACCCTGGGTGCTATTTGACGGTGACATCTTCTTCGGGGGCAATTTTATATCAATCGTTTAGTGCGCCAACAAATGAAACCGCTGGCGAAGGCGTGCGTATTGACACTGGGAATTCCGCTCAAACAACAACTTGCACTGGATCTGGATCAACTACCCTTGAAAACTACGTAGAAACTGGCCTTATTTCTCGCAATTCTCGTCCTATTTTAGTTTTAACGGACGGAACTACTTACTATGAAACAATAACTTGGAGCGTTAGTTAATGGACACTGAATTTGAACAAGACCAAGAATCGCGAAATAACTCAATTGAATTCCGCCGTGATGCTGACAATTTCTATAAATGGAAAAATAACCAAAATGATCGCTCGGCAACTCCCATGGAACCAGAAAGCAAAACCGTTCATAGTCCAATGGCAGTTTTAACCGATGGAGGAACTAGCATTCAGGGAAGCACGGGAAAGCTAGCTGTAATTTTGTGCGTTAATGGTGTTCCGTTTAACGCCAGCATTTCTGGCACACTTCAAGATAAAATAACATAATGCCAGAAGCAATTCCATTTATGGCACTCGGCGTAGGCAACGGGTTTCCTTTTATACCTGAAAGGGTTAATGTTGAAAATTTTGATTACTGGATAACGCTAGGCGGCACTCAGAAAGGGAGCACTCCAACACCACTTGAAATTGCAACTTCGCACATAAATGCCGTTAAATTTTACTGGAGCCTTTATCGCGCAAACTTTACCCTGAGCGCAACCAGCCCATCTTATAGCGCTACCCTTAGCAGTGCTTTATTAAAAAAATTGGGGCTTACCGATATGCCAACGCCAGTTCAACGAGCTTGTGCCCCTCGTCTTGAGTTTGAAGAATTTGTTATAGATCCACCATTTACGTTTGTTGCATTAGGACAGAGTGTAATTGGCCCCGTTGAAATGTATAATGGGGTTACTACTGACAACAACAATTTTGTTGGATTTGGAATCAAAACTTTTATGCGTTTAGAAGCTTCTGGACGCAGGCCTGAATCTAAGGTTACGCTTCATTCTTACAAATATGCTACACCCATAAACACTTCTGATCAAATTGTAGACGTTCAATATGCCACTTTTCAAGGTTTTCCCGTTGTGTCGTATGCTAGCGCAAAAAAAAGATCAAACGCAGGTTCCCTTTCTGCCAATGCTTTAGCCTTTACCGCTTCGGCGGTAGATGGCAACATCAACGAAGAAACCGTCGCAACAATGGGCAGCTTTGAATTTTACACTTATCCAAATACTTAACCCACCCACACCATGAGCATAATTAACAGCACACTTTCCCTTTCGCAATCGCCATCAGGCTTACGGATAAACGCAAACGCGCTTCGAGCTGCCGAAGGTAAGGGCTTCAATAGCACAATTGTATCAGTAGGATCGTCCGACGAAACAATCACGCTCGGCGATATTGTGACCCCGCAACAAATCGCAGTCTCGCTCCTATCAGGCTCGCCGGTGCTGGTGGGTCTCGACGGCTCCACGTATCCATTTTACCTAAGCGCAGCAGGAGCTAGTGCCTTATTTCCCCTCGCAGTGACCAGAGAGGTCAGTGCTATTGTGGCGGAGGCTGATAGCGGAGCTTCACTATCCTCTAAATACTTTGTCCTGACCGACCGCGCTGGCACGGTATGGGTATGGCTCGACACGGGAGAGTTTGCCACTGTCACCCTGACGATGGACACACAGCCTAGCGACGGAGACACCCTCACTATTGGCACGCGCACCTATACGTGGGAAAGCACGCTCTCAAATGTAAATGGCAACATTTGGATCGGTGCTGATTTGGCCGCAGCAAAACTCAACCTTGGCTACGCCATAGCAGACTCGGGCGGAACACCTGGCACAGACTATGCCGCCGCCATGACTGCCAATACTGAAGTCAGTCTCGCCGCGTTTGCTTCAGACGACGCAATCTTTACCGCTCTCGCCGCAGGCACTGCCGCCAATGCCTTCGCCTCTACGGAGACCTTTACCGCAGGCACCAACGTGTTCAGCGGCACTACCATGTCAGGCGGACTCGCAGCCTCAGCCGCCCCCGCAGGCTCGCCCAATCGCAAGCTGCAAGTCAACATCCTACCAAATGCCACCGCAGCCGCCGTCGCCACCGCCCTGCAAGTCGCGCTTGATGGCGATGCCGAATTTATAGCCAGCGTATCAGACGCTACCGTCACCGTGACCGATGCCCACACCGGCACGCGCACCGACGCTGCGGACGGCGATACCGGGTGGGGTAGCATCACGACCACCCAGCAAGGAGCGGCCAGCCCCGTAATTCACCTGAAAAGTGAGTCCGACAGCGAAGTGCTAGTAGCAGTCGCTCCGCAATAAAGTGAATTGCAACTGTTTGTCAGCGTCGAAAAAAACGCTTTAGATTCTCTTTATTATGCTAAGGCACCTACCGACTCGCGACCTCAAGGGGATAAACACCAATCTGGACACGACCGATAGAAGTCAGTCCTTCTTTAGTTCCGTGGAGAACTTAGTGCCTTGGCCAAGCGGCGCATTTTCCGCGATGGTCTGGACGGGCGCCACTGGAGAAGCTGGCAGAGGCTCCGAAATAGTGCGTGCCGACTGTAAAGCAAAGATCGACACGGCCTTAACCGCAGAAAGCTCAACAAAGGCTCACCTTGTCTTAATCTCACTGACAGCCGGGAACGATCACGATTTGCTCTGTGTCTGGTCAAAGCAGCACGCCAAGCCGTTGATGCTATTCCCCGTCTTGAAATCATGGGAGGGTGAACTATTGGCCGACTCAAGTTACCAATGCCCTGGCCCATTAGCAGGAGCGGAGCCTAACACTGTGACTCTACTGGCATCCGACCTTGATCCGACCCTGCTTTGCTACGCTTCCCGTATTTCTGACTTCATCGTCATCGGCAACGGGACGGAAGCCAACCTTGAATACACGCCGGCCACTCAAGGTATTGCAGCATTTGCCCCAGTATCCCCCGCGTTCGGTGATTACGCGCAAGTAGCATTCCCCCCCTGCAAGCATTTCGTGATGGGGCAAAACCGTGAAATCTACGGTACGGGCAACGTTACCAATAAACTTCGGGTATGGGCTACCAATAAGCCTGGAGCTCAATTCCCCGTATTTAAAGGACTGGAAAACGAAACTACCACCTTCACGGACATAACCCTTGTGGGCGCGACAAAGATCAACGCACTATCGATGTGGAATAACTACATTACAGCGCATACGGATACGGGTTCCGTCAATCTATTCGGAGTCAACTCAGCATCCGACACGTCAGGCTTCAAAACCGATCAGCGACCCGCGGCATGTTCCGCAGGCGCATCGACACCCGATTGCGTAGAAGACGCGCAAGGGCAAGGAGCCTACTTCCTTGGGAGCGATAACCAACTTTACTACGATCAATCAATCCGAGGTGGGCCGTTTAATAAGTATGCCGATGCTCGGTTGGATTCACCCTTGGCGCAATATGGCGACTGGGCGCAACACATGGCACCCTATAGCGATGGAGACTTCCGGAGTGTCATCTACGACCGAGAGCGCGGCCTAGTCTATATTTTCGCAAAACACGACGCGACAGACTGGGGAACGGCGATGTGGTGCTACAATGAGCAGAACAAAGGCGTGACAGGCCCTGTGACGGGCGTTTGCCCTGATCTGGTAACATCAGTCACGCTTGCCCCTAATCGCATCACTACGCTCTTAGCTATGACCGTGGACGGCGTGATCCAC
>Ga0222632_1000442_pt1 | contig 22351 bp, 21 predicted proteins | sample AntAcemetageno46_FD_179828 | JGI IMG/M metagenome (GOLD analysis project Ga0222632, IMG submission 179828) | Saline water microbial communities from Ace Lake, Antarctica - #46 | ecosystem: Environmental > Aquatic > Non-marine Saline and Alkaline > Saline | place: Antarctica: Ace Lake | collected...
CGCGAATGTAAATGAACCCATATAATCCTAATCCTACTAATCCAAATATATGTAATATTTCATGTATTAAAACTACACTAAGAATAGGATATTCAACGTCGTTTAATGTGACTATACTATCCTTGGCGTTCTCGTTTAATATTATGTATTGGTCGTACCAAGACGCTACTCCGTAAGTACTTTCGTTCATACTGCTATCTAAATAGAGTGATATTTCGTATTTTTGGTTATTTGTTTGCGTGACTATGTTATTTAATACCGTGTACGCGTTTCTTACATAAAGTTCTAAACGCGGGTCGTCATATTTTATAGAAAATAGTTCGTTCATTATTGTATTATATGGTGTCTTCTTTGTGTATTTTGTTCTCGGATACTATTCTTGGATTGTCTACTTCGTGTTTATCCTTGTAAAAGTATGGATTATTATGACTCCGTATATGTTGGGTTTCTTCATCCATAGTGAAAATGGGTTTACCTGTTCCGTAAAATATTTGAATTTGTTTTTGTCTCCATATTTCTTGTTTTTGTCTTGCGTTCGAATTGCGAAATTCATAACTTAATTGATAATGATTCATAATATATGTATTATACCTCTATTTTTATGTTTTTTATGATGTTTATGTCAATGTTCTCAATACTATCAAATAAATTTGGTATACAAAGTAGTAATTTGATATAATCATTTTGAAAATTGTGGAATTCCGCGTATAACTTGTATATTTTCAGGTAATTCTTCTGGATGTATATAATGTGCGACATCGTCGGCGATGTATAATGTATAATTGATGTCGCTGTTGTTAACCAGACATTTACTCGTCCATTTATCTAATTTGAGAACTTCATTAAGTCCGCGTATTCTGCCAGCAACCCCCAAATGTTCGGTGGGGCGTTTTCCTGGTCGTCCATTCGTATGTTTTATGCGCCATTCGCATGATAATGCGTTTTTATGGTCTACAAATCCCGTTAATAATGCGTATATTTCCCATCCACCGCCACGTCCATGAGTATATACAGCTCCTCCCGAAATCTCTTCATTATGTTGCCGTAACCGCCTATATGGGCTGTTTGTGGAACCATTATACGTGAGATGGCTGTATTTGGCCTGACGATTACGAAGAATATAACAATACCATTGTTGTGAAGGTGGTGAAACCTCCGAATTACTTAGATCCATTCTATAGATATACAGTATAGAATCGTCTTTGTGTCAATGTTCTCAATGTTACTAAAATAATTTGTTAAATAGAATGTTATTCTAATGACATCTGTTTATCAATAGTCACTTCTTTCATGATGTTTTTCATTATTTTATCTTCAAATGATTTCGTTTCTTCTTTTCCACATCCCCCCAATGCGGATTCTGAATATTTGAAGAATTTTTCGTAGTTTTCAGTTCCCATTGTTTTTACACCAGGCGTTGTTTCGTACCATATAGGTCGCATTCTATCATTCTTGCGTGCTATTTTCTTGATAGCATTGCGTAATTTCGTTTTGTTCTCGTCCTTTTCCCATTTTTCAGCATCCTTTATATATACTACTTCGCGTTTTAAATCCGTACAATGTAAAGGTCTATTACATAACTCCATATCATTTATCTTTTCAATAACGACGCGTGATAATCCATCAACAAATCCAAGTTCTCCCGTTTGTATAAAATCTTCCATTGATAAATTCATAGAATTAATAAAATCAGTAAGACTGATAGCATCTTTACATTTTTCATTTAAAAACACATTCATATTGAACTTGTTATTATTATTACTATTAGTCGTATTATTATTTCCCATATTGCCTGCTAATTCCATCATTTTCTCACTCTGACTATTCAACTGTTTATTTTGTTCGGTGAGTATTTGTTGAAATTCACGTCGTTCTTCTACAATAAGGTCTTTAAATTCTTGATTTTGTTTAAGAAGTTCAACCAGAAGTTCTGTTTGATTTAATGGTTCATTTGTCACATCGTTTCGTTGATAATTATTTGTAACAGTATGTTTCAATGCATCACTGTCAATGTCTGTATTGGAGGATTCGCAATATTTATTACAATAAGCTTTATGTGAATGTAAACTTTGTCGATGTCTATATGTTTTACCACAATGACATGCATATTCAAATTGGAACCCTATATCCCTATTGTGCTTCTTAGACGCACAATGTTTCATATAATCGCTCTTCTTCGTACTTTTATATTTACATTTGCTGCAGTAGAAGTAGTGGCGAACAAACGGGAAATTTTCGTCAGTATTGTCAGTATTACATAGTTTATCGCTGTGGTTGCTGTAAAAATGTTCGATAATATATTCTTGTGTAAAAGCATAATACTCGCATACTCCACACCCATAGTAATTGGGCGATATTTGTAAATTTTCGTCAGTCATATGTAAGTATATAATACTTACACAAAATTCTCTAAATACATTTCAGCGTAATATACTTAATTTTAATTATGCTAACAAGTCCAATACCCAAAATACCCAAAATACAGCATAATGCTTATAAACGTTATTTTACAAAAACGATTTTAAATTCTTCATTGAGATTTTTCATTTTGGACATTTATTTTATGTCCAATTTCAAAATCTTGAGCCAATTCTTTTTCGTATTTTTTATTAAGCGTAAAATATGTAATAATCAAAAAAATATAGAAATAACGCATCCATTATAGTAATTATGTTAGGTAATCTATTCGTTTTAGTATCTATTGTTGCTGTCTTTGCTGCGAATGTGAATCCAGTGGATAATTTAGATTTATTGATGTATTCGGGTCGTTGGTATCAAGTAATCAAAGATAGATTTGATATGTCATTTCAAGGTGAAGGTACATGTGCGGTTGCCGATTATGGTTTGACTGAAACAAACGTAACTGTATTGAATAGTCAAATAGACAAAGATGGAAAAGTAGACCAAATTGCGGGATATGCGTTTTACAAACCCGGTAATACAGGTGGGTATCTTACCGTTCAACTTGATGGAGTTCCAACATCAGCACCATATTGGGTATTGGAATTGGGACCTATTGTAAACGAACAATATGAATATTCTATTATATCTGACAATTTAAATCTGTCATTGTTCGTAATTACCCGCAATGTAACCCGTTATTATGATACATATGAAGAAAATGTAAAAAAGAGTCTAATGAAGTATGGATTTACTGGAACTTTTACAAAGCCCATTGCTATCCCGCAAACCGATTGTGACTATAGTAAATACTAAAAATTGATTCTTGCCAGGGCGTAATACCGATTATTAAAATATACAAAATGGGATATTCGGATTGTTCGAATGCCGATATGCGATATATGAATTTCGCTATAGAAGAAGCAGAAAAATCCAGCGTTCCATATCGTCATGGGTGTATAGCAGTATCTTCTGGTAAAATAATAGCTCGTGGACATAACCATAGTAGGACTACTTCTCGCGATGGGCTAATAAGCAATCGTGTATGTTCTTGTCATGCTGAAATAGACGTTCTTAGAAAGTGTCTACGATTACACAAAGCAAATAAAATTTCACTCTATATAGTGAGGATAGGAACAAATAATTCTATAATGTCTTCTGGTCCATGTGTAGAATGTTATAAACAAATGAAAAAATTCGCTATAAAATCGGTTATTTATAGCGAAGAAGATGGGGGGTTTTGTAAAACCAGGATGCGTAATTTTGAATCATCACATATGAGTAGTGGGTCACGTGCGATAGATAACAAATTAGTAAAATTAATGAATATACTATAAATATTTATTTATTGGAGGAGGATGTATGTGGTAGTACAGTCAGAATATAGTTACGAATGTACTTTTTTATTGCAATATATTTGACGATGAATATCAAAATGTAATTTTTCTGAATATTTGTAAATTACAATTGTAAATTACAAATACATCTGTATTTTTGTATTTTTTGTAGAAAACTACAACTGTATCAGTATATTTACATTATAAACTATGTATTTCCAATTGTATTATTACTGCGTTTCTCGTAATATTATTTAGAAAAATAATCTATAATGTATGTTTATAGATAACAATGTCGTGTGGTTGTTCAAAAGGAAGTAAATGTGGTTGTAGTATGAAAGATATTTCATATAATTGTGGATGTGGTGATATGTCACATAATTACGTACATGATATGTGCTATAATTATGTAAATGATGTAAGTTATAATTGGGATAAAGGCATACATGATATGTGCCATAATTACGTACATGATGTAAGTTGTAATTGTAATAAAGGCATACATGATATGTGCCATAATTATGTACATGATGTAAGTTGTAATTGGAATAAAGGCATACATGATATGTGCCATAATTACGTACATGATGTAAGTTATAATAAGGAAAAAGATATATCATATAACGTGACATCATCTTACTGTAATGCTTGTAATAAATTACTAACGAATAGTATGTTGCTTTATAGTGAGGTGTGTGATTGTTCTATTAATTATTTAATTTATAATGTGGATATTAGCCATGTGGAAGTAGAAATAGAATATTCAGATGGTCCTACTGGACCGGCTGGACCGACTGGACCAGTAGGACCGGCTGGACCAGCTGGCGCTGATAGTGAATCATACGAAAAGACTCATTTATCTATATGTAGTATGAAAGAACAATACATATTAGTAGATGAACCAATTACATTTGAAGAACAAACCGCAAGTATGGGTCATTGTAAACATATTGAGGAAACCGCTGATATTTATGTATGGAAGTCAGGCTACTATTTAATTAATATAAACATATATACGATGTCACCTTGTCAATTTTCAATAATTAAGAATATGTTATATATAGTGAAAGGGAGCACAATCGGAGGCATAAGTGGTTCGTTACAAAATACACACACATTTATAATACATATAACTGAAGATGACATGATTACTGATTTTTCTGATTCTCTAACCGGTAAAACATGTGTTCTTCAGATAGTAAATAGCTCATCAATAACTCGCGGTATAAATTTATACGGGTCCGCCACATCAGGGACACCAATACCACAAATTACAGCATCATTTTCTATGATTTGTATTGCATAATTCATTATAGTATTATTTGTATAATGAATTAAAAATTTAGACTACGGACATATAGATATATAGTTAATAATAGTTTGTTTAAACACTATCCGAGCCAGATGGTCCCGTTGGTCCTGTTGGTCCAATAGTACCATTGATACCATTTGTTCCCGGTGTTCCGCGGGCACCTGATTCTCCCGTAGGACCAGTAACCCCGTCAAAACCGTTTTCTCCAGGTGACCCTCGTGGACCAGTAGCACCATCTGTTCCATCAGTACCGTCTTTTCCGTCAGTACCGTCTTTTCCGTCAGTGCCATCTTTTCCATCAGTACCATCTTTTCCATCAGCACCGTCGTTACCCTTTACACCAGATGGACCAGTAGGTCCAGGTATGAATATAGGAGGTTCAACTCCTTTGGATATAATTTTCTTCCATATGGATGATGAAAATTGTTTTACAGCAGATTTGTTAGAGCTTGTCTTTCTTGGACCGCTACTGGAACCGCTACTGGAACTGCTACTGGAACCGCTACTGGAACCGCTACTGGAACCGCTACATGAATCGTTATCACTATCAGTATCTAATTGTCCCGAAAACCCTCATCTGCGACCACCATGTCCTCCGTGAGGGGAACATGAACGAGAGCGAGAACGACTTCTTCCACGTCTGTCACGATTATCGCTATATACATGTACGTTACCGCGACCCTCGTGATTTCCATAAGGACCAGCGTGACCTCCACCGTAACCACCATAACCTCCAAATCCGGGTCCACCAAGAATACCACCTCCGATAGGTAATCCGGCACCTCCTAAGATACCGCCACCGACAGGACCATAAGGATTAATCTTGTAAACGGTATTCTCGTCACGTAAACGCTCGCGATCAAGTTGGTCGTTCTTACCTTTAAGTTCACAACAACATTCAGCAAGTTGCTTAGACATATCAGTATGGTTCTTAAGAGCGTCATACTTAGCCTCAGCCATTTGTGCACTAATAGCAGAACCCATTTTCTGTTGCTCGAGTTGTGAAACAGAGAACTGAGATGCGGCTTGGGCGCTTAAATCAGCCTTACATTTCAGAACCTCCATTTGGCTCATCGCGAACTGATTATCCATCTTGGAAGTCATAAATTGAGTACCTTTTTGTTGTTCTAACAGTAAAGAAGAATAGTATTCAGAACCTTGTTTCATAACATCAGCCTTTACTCTTTCAATTTCAACTGCGTTAGTTGAAAATCCTTGGCTTAATGCTTGTCTGGTTTCCCAAGCACCATCGGTAACGTGTTTGGTAAGGACATTCAAATTTTGTGTATTTGAATTAATCATTTCAGCACCAGTACGATTAACATCATTCAATACAGAATGACGAACATCAGTTAATTTGGCATCAAGGATTCCTTGTGCGTTAACTGTAGTAACACGACTCTCGCCGGCGTTACGTTCAATTGATGCTAACACATTGCCACTTCCAGACGTAGCTGCGTTTATCGCAGCAGCACCATTACGCTCAATGGCAATAGCCAAATCACGAGCACTATCAGCCGCAGCTTGTCGGTTAGCTCCGGCAGAGATGGTGGTGGTAAGGCGATTCTCACCCGCAACTTTCTCAATAGCAGTCATAATCTTTCCACCGTTGCCCTGAACGGCACCCATTAACTGTCCGCCGTTACGCTCAACGGCAGAACTAACATAGGTAGTATTTTTGTCGATAGATTTAGTACTCGCCAGAGTACCTCTCTCAACAGCATCGCGTAGACCAAGAGTAGTTGCATGAATATCTTTAGTTACGGCAACTTGACCGGCAGTTAAATTACGCTCGGCATCAGTAATAGTTTCGATTAATTTGTAATCATCATCCTTAGGCTCGTAAGCGTAAGGGGGGTAGTTAAAATTTTGCCATTGTTGAAATGGCGCGCTTGTTTGGGGATACTTTCCGTTTGTCTCCATTGACATATAATACTAGTTCATATTATAAATTTCAAAAATAAAAAGAAATCCTAAATAAACGGCAGCATTTATGGTGTGTCTACAATTGTGTTTACGTGTATATACATATTATTCACAAAAATTACAAATATAGTATACTAATTACAGTTGTATTTTACAAACGCGATAGCATATATGGTGTATATACCAAAATATTTAGGAAAAACTATAATATAATGAATTTATATTATGAAAAAAATTTCCGTAATTGAAGCCCTAACTTACGAGAATTTTATATTGAAAACGAAATACAATGAAATGGTACAATATGCCACAAAAATACAAAACGAACTGAACACAATGAAAGAAAAATATTCAAAAGATTCTCCTGAAACGCAAATTCGTATAATTTCTCTTCTTCAAACAAAAAACGCACAATTAAATCAAGAAATTAACGAAAAAAACAAAGAACTTACAAAATTAATAAATGAACCTTTCGTATTGTTAGATACCGAATCGCAAAAATCAGGACAACCATTATTTCATATATCAAAATATAAAACATGTCCGTCCTCAGGAAAACACGATCTTGATACTATGAGTGAAATTACAGAAGAATAACAAAAAATAACATATAAAACAAAGATTATATATGTTATAATATATAATATATATTTTATTATACGATGTCGATGGACCGTATAATTATTACCGATAAAAATGTTTGTTCGTTCTATAAAGAACACCCTTATGTAGATATAAACAGTATAAATAGACTATGCGTAGAATTATTGAATTCCGCACTTAATAACAATAATGAAATAGTTACTAATAATTTTCATCAAAAGATACTCAGTGAAATATCCGAAAATAATCGCGTGGTTTCTCTTCTTCAAGATACAATGACCTCCATGAAAACTGATAATTTACATTCATTCATTACCGAAATGACTGATATTAAAGACGATTATTTGGAAGAACTGAAAACAATGGTAATCACAGAGACGACTGATAAAATCACGAGCATAATGGAAGCAAATAATTCAAACTTATTAAATAAAACGGTGGATGTAATTCGCAATATCATACCGAATCTAAATACGAAACAATCCGAAGATATAAACCGTTCATTATATTCGTTTCAAAAAGCAATCGCATCAGATACACAAACCTTACTTAAATCCGTAGATACACATTCATTAAAAGAATACATGAATAACTTTGAATTAAAATCTTCATTGATGTTACAAAATATTCAACAGCCCATACTATGTTCTATAACTGCGAGTGAGGAACGAATCACTAATAACGTAAAATCAATAAAAGATAATATTACAGACACAGAGGAAATTCATAAAACTATGTTTAATAGCATAAATTCAATATTAACTACCGATAAACCTATTGATAAAAATACTTATAAGAATAATACGACCAACAATCATTTTATAAGTGTTCTGACAAAATCGTTTGGTAGCGCAGATATATCATCAAAATTACTTGGAATGAATACACCAACAACCGTAATGAAAAGAATCCGAAAACCAGATATATTGATTCAGAATTATGAGTTAGATACAAATGTATCTTCAGATGAGATGGCATCGTTTATGAATGTGCTTAGTGATGAAAACAAATGTGGTATAATGGTATCACAATATTCGGGAATTTCTAATAAAAATGATTTCCAAATAGAATTTCACGCCAATAATGTAATAATATTCGTTCACAATTCAGAGTATTCCAATCAGAAAATAGAAGCCGCTGTAAATATAATAGACCATTTATATTTTAAATTACATCAATTCAATAAAACGGGTATAAATGATGATTTCACTATACCCAAAGACATATTAGAAACAATTAATAACGAATATCAAATGTTTATGACGCAAAAGTTAGCAGTTATTGATGTATTAAAAGAAAGTCAAAAGAAAGTAATAGCCCAAATAGATGAAATTAAGTTTCCATCATTAGATAAGTATTTATCTGGTAAATACTCTGCTCCTATAATAAAATCTGGATTAAAATGTGATATATGTAAATATTATTCAGCCAATAACCTGAAGGCATTAGCCGCCCATAAAAGAGGATGCATGAGAAAGCACGGACTAACTGTAAAAACAAACGTAAAATCACGTGAATTAGGTAATAGAAATGAAATTTGCATTACCCCTATTTCTATGAAAGAAAACTAAGTATAACCGATAGATTAGTATTACAAAATATACTAATATATGAATGTATCCATAAATTGTATTATTGTGACAGCATATGTGCTTTATTTAGTAAATATTTTTTTTAGTATACGGTGATTTGTTGTGTAATAGTATAGAGATATGTTTGTGTATCCGGTTTATTATTCCCCATATGGTTATGGTGGTTATGGTGGTTATGGTGGTTATGGTGGTTATGGTGGTTATGGTGGTTATGGTGGTTATGGCGGTTATGGTGGTTATGGTGGTTATGGTGGTTATGGACGTCGTTGGAATAGACGAAGACATAGACATTGGTAAGTAATGTATATATTCGTAAGAATATGAAAAAAAATTTGTTAATATATATTATAAATATGAATAATCTTCAAGTAGACGTAAACGATTTTGCTTTAGACGCACCCGTAGTTACCAAAATTGAAATGGAAGTGATGGAAATGGTTCTTGATTCACATGTTACCATGATGGTTCGTTACTTAAATGCTGATGGAAATCTATTAGATAATAAATATGTCAAAATTGAGGGAGAGGAATATAACGCATGGGGTGACGATGATAATTATATAACTAATTTAGTATTAACAAAGTTAGGTTTAACAAAAACAGCATAAAGAAACAACATTAATACATAGTATATAATGGATTTTGCTAATCGTACTGAACCCGCTAACGTAATGACCCCACTTACTGAACCTTCTACTGTTCCTCCTACCACAGAGTCAGTTGAAAAGACCCCCCCTCAACAGATGCCAAAATTGACTGAAATCCCAATTAATGACGATAACGCTGCGTTGAATGTTATGGTTGGTTTTTTAGACACCGCCCAAAAACGCGGTGCTTTCAGTTTGGACGAATCTGCTAAGATTTGGGAATGCGTAAAGCGTTTTATTCAAAAGTCCGATTCGGTAAATCTTTAAATAGTAATATGTGTAATTTATTGTTACATATATTAGATACAATCTTGGCAATCTTCTATAAATTCTTCGTCTGTTTTTTTAACTGGTTCTTGAAATTTCCCTTTTAATAAGGTAGTAATAATGGTATTTAAATCATCCATAGAGGCGTCTAATCTCATTATTTCACCGGTTTTAATATTGAATATTTTGAATACTTTTTCTTCATACTCTTCTGTATAACTATGTCGCATTTTCCATAACCATGCGTAAATAATAACCTGAACCAAATGTTCTGTGGTGATTTCCGAAGTACATTTTAATTCCCATGCGATAGTTTCTGTAATTAAATCAACCCGTCCAGTAAAGCGAAATTGCCGCGTTTCATCAAATATAGTACTCAAGAATTCATCTATTTTTTCGTGTTGTTCCTCACAAGACTCATGTATAATTGTATCTTCTATGGATGGCATTGTATTTTCACAATCGGGTCCAATCACTTCGCGTAATCTATTTTTACACGCCATCACCATATCATCAGTTAACCAATTATATTCATCAGGTTCAATCTGTTTTAATTTAAAATAAAGAGTTTCTTGTACGGCTACACTAACATTAGCTACATATAAGTAGTCATTAATCGTTTCTATTTTTTCAGGGAGGCTATTGACAATTTCTTTCAAGAAGATATGGTCGTTCATTCGCATTTTATCAACTGCGTTATCAATTACATCAAATAATACATTTCCACGAGGTATATTATCAAATTCTTCTTCTGTTTCTGAAAACGCTTCTTTCAAATAGTCATAATATACACATGGAATAGCAATACCATTAAGGTCACTTACTTCCTCAAAGAACCCTTTTTTAGTTTCTATGACACTTGGAATATCAAGAACTACTGGTTCGCCTGTTTCTTTTACAAATATTCGGTCAATAATAGGTGATATAGTTTCAATAACACTTTCGGAAATGAACTTTACCAATTCAGTTGGCGTAATAATATGTTTTTTAATAACATTATCGTTTATATTCATCTCTTCTTCATCTTGAAAAATGGTTTGATGATGTCCCTTAAACTGAATATAGTCGCACTTTTTCATTTCAATATGACTCTTTTTCAAGAATTCAAGTGGACGGTCAGTTGCGTAATTATCACTTTCTAATAGATATAATCCTTGAGTAGCTCGCGTAGCAGCAACATATAATGTATTCGGACATACATCACGTGGCAAAGTGCGTGCATTAAATCTGAAATATGCATTATCAAAGCCTACTACAAATACATACTTACGTTGTCTGCCTTTTACACTATGAAACGTAGAAAATACGACCTTACCATCAATAACTCTGTCATCAATCTTATCGCCTTCAAGCATGGGTACGTGACATGGAACATCTTTTTCAACCAATGTGTTTTCAAGTCGTCGTATATTACTATTGGCACCTTTAACGGAACCACCCAATACGAAAATTTCACTGGGATTTACGCCATTTTCAAGTAGTTTTGTAATTTCTCCATAAACTACTCTTGAAATATTATTCCGCGAATTACGTACATATGTCACTACCGATCCGTCACGACATGCGTTCATTCTTTCTTCGCCTAACATGACATCATTTACAAAATTACGCATTTGATTTGTGATACGAAATGACATTTTCATGGTACGCTTCTGGAAACCCGGGGTAGTTAGATTGGTTAATCCGTCCCATACTTGGTCTGCCATGGTTAGAAACCGAATATCCGCCCCTTTAAAATCATATAGTCCTTGCATGTAGTCACCCAAGATGAGTAATTGGATATTACAATCAATATCTTTGATGAATTTCACCATCAATTGGAAATACAGCAATGTCATATCTTGACATTCGTCCAAAACAATCATATCATATTTCGGAGAAACCTCTTTTAATGGCATGTTTTTAAATAATAGACGACGTATTTCGGTATCGGTATATCCAGTAGATAAATAATACCGCTTTGCCAAACTATGATAAGTATGGACGGTGAGATTTTGTATATCATTTTTCTCAACGGTTTCTTTTACGTCTTTGCGTAATGATGCGTTGTATGTTAATTGTAATATTTTGGTGTTAGGCATTTCTCTTGCTATAGACAAAATCAGAGTTGTTTTACCGGTTCCGGCAACCGCATCAACCATTACATTATGTCCTTCTTTTACAGTGTCTAATATACACTGTTGTTCTTCGCTTAGCTGTATCATACGATATATTATTCTATTTGTTCGCTATACAATAATATAGATTAACGTTTATACCAATTATTTATATTGTTAAGAACTATATAAATAGTAATTAATGAAATATTACAATGGAACCCCACTTTAATCCAAATGATATTCACATGTTTTATGAAATATTAAATAATTCAACACATTATTTTGAATACGGTTCAGGTGGTTCAACATTTCAAGCGTCGATACGTAATAATATAAAAACCATCCATTCAGTAGAAAGTGATTCAGAATGGTATAATAATGTATGTAAAACCATAGAAAAAAGGAAACCAATAACATTAATGTATAGACACTTAAATACTACTTCGAATACGTGGGGATATCCAGGTGAAGGGTGTTTAATAGAACATGCGAAAGAATATAGTAAAGCAATATGTAGTTTATCTGAAACAGAAGCAAAGCGGTTGGATATGATTTTGATAGATGGTCGTTTCCGCGTGGCTTGTTGTTTACATTGTTTTGATATGATATCAGATGAATGTCAAATAGTATTTGATGATTTTTTGAATAGACCTCATTATCACGATGTTTTACAATTTTACGACATAGTCAGAAAAACAGAAGATAATATAATGGTAGTTTTAAAAAAGAAAGAAGATATTAATGGTCCATCAACCGAGTTGTTAGAAAAATATGAGCTAATACCAGAATAGGCATGTAAAATTCTAACATCTAAACGCATAAGCAAAAATACCAACGGCAATTAGTCCAATAAAAAGCCCCATATGATAATGATATTGCATATTGCGATACATTTTCGTCCAGGCTTTTGTTTGTTCTGGTGTATCAATATGGTCTAACATATATGTTTTCTTAGGAGTGAGAACATAGTAAAAATAGTTAGTTATAAACGCCGAAGTGGTTGAGATACAAACCATAGACATAGTGGAAAAAGTTTTATTCATAATGATGGTATTATACAAAATAAATAAGACAGCAATTAAGAAACCTAAACCATATCCGGTGTAATAAATTCTGGTTCGTTCATCAACAATTTCTTTGTAAATAGATTGCAATTCGTCTGGTAATTGTTTTTTATATTTTTTCATCGTATCATTGTTCGACATAGCATTTGTCATATAAATCATTCCAATGATAAAAACGATTGAAATCGCACAACTTATTCTACACGCCATTGTATAATATACGGTATATTATACCATGATAAAATTTTCTGTTCGGTCAGTCTAACATACTTGTTTTTCAGTTCTAAAAAAGAATACTTGTACTAACCTACCATCATCTTTGTTAGTACCAAAATAATCCATACTACTATGAAAATGATTCGCATTAAAAATAACTAATCGATTGAATATATTTCCAACTTGGTCGACTAAGTCCCATTTGGTAACATCTTGTGAATGTTCGTTCATTTCTGCCTTATTTCCTTTTAATAGTTGTTCTTGTTCTAATCGCGTTCCGTCTTTATATCTATATAACCCAGTCCCTGATGTAACGGGTGCGTCGGGAGTTAAATACAAAACTCCAGCCCAATTATTCCATGAATCTACATGAAACCAAGACCTATTTCGCGAAGTTGTATATTGAAACGCGCCATTATAATTATCGTCTGTTTTTTCCATGGGAAAACTTGTTATATTTCCTCCAAATGGTAATATCCATCGTTGTATCATACCTTTTATTTCCTCAGTAGCATGTGACACGGTTCTTTGTCCTGGATAATTACCTCTAATTTTAAAGTCCTGTTTAAGTATATATTCTCGCGTTTCCATTGGGTTATTATAAAAATTATCAATAATAAATAATATAGGGGTTGGTGGTTGCTGAGTTATTGCTAATTTATTTTCGGCATTATTCGTTTCGTCACAATTCACTTCTTCCGTGATTTTCATTACAACCTTATATGTAGATATATAAATTTAATCTTTATATATCTAATCTATTTTAATTTTGTTAATAGGCTTTCTACGTGTATTTTTAACACGCTTTCGAAAAGTTTTGTTATTTTGAATACCTCTTAATAATCTCATTTGAGCGGCAGCTTTTTCCTTGGTAGAACATTTGGCGAACACCTTTTTAGATTCAGGATTATATACTTTGTAACATGGTTTATTGCGAACTTTTCGTGTTTTATACGGCATTATATATTTTACTGAGAAAATATTATAGTTCTATCGTAGCGGTATATATATCACCACCATATACTACGGCTGATTGAAACATGCCATTTGCTGATACTGAAATGGATTGCCAAATACTTGTTGTGAGTGTAGCATCTTGAGTTTTTTGCCAAGTTACACCATAATCGATTGATACAAAAACATATCCATTTTTTTCTACCGCAGTTTGAAACCGACCACTTGCTGATATAGAAATGTCTTGCCATTGGCGGTCACGGACATTAGCATTATCGTTTTTCGTCCAATTATTTCCAAAATCCGAAGAGGTATAAATTTCACCAGTAACTTCAATCGCAGCCATATATTTTCCATCAGAAGACATATCACATGCTACCCAATTATGATCGTCAAATTCACTATTAGCATCATCAATAATTGTTGTAGTATTCCATGTATTTCCATAATCAGTAGATAAGTAAATAGCCTCACAAACGATAATTTGTCGTTTTCCATCATATGACATAGAAAGACCAGCTGTAGGAAATGATTGTATTGAGTTATATAAGTCACCATTTATATTTACATTTTTAGTCCAAGTTTGTCCGTAATCAGATGATTGGTATAGGGTATCACCGGATGATATTACTGCTTGATATTGACCGGTAAGACACATAGATACAAAGATCTGACTCATTCCAAAACTATACACTTGACTCCAAGTAATACCGTAATTACTTGAAACATAAATTTCGGTACCATTTGCTGCGGTTTGATATTGACCTGTCAATGATATACTAATATTATTTGTTAATGAAGTACCAATATTATTACGTTGAATCCAAGTATTTCCAAAATTATTAGATACGTATATATCACCATATTCTTCAATTGCTGCCTGATACTTACCGCTTGCTGAAATGGATACTGATAACCAATTTTGAACGTTAACAGTGTATTTTGTGCGATTGGTCCATGATACACCATAATCATCAAACGCACCAACATCATCGTTTGTTAATACAACTAATATAGGAACGCTATACGTCTGAGTAATGTTTGTAATACTTGACGTTGTCTGTTTCCGAATATTCGCTCGTGATTCTGAATAATTAATCAAATGGTCTACTGACGATAAATTTGTGGGACCAACATTATTGATAGGGTCGTATGGTTCTTGTTCTATATTTACTGTTAGGGTTACACTGATTCCATTAGGTATATATATTAGGTCCCCCACTATAAACCCGTCTGATGGTCCAGTATTATTTTCAGCAGGGCGATTGTCAAAAATATTAGTACCAGAAGCAAATCTAAGACTTTCCGTTAATTTACTAATTTTGAAAAACCCGGTTAAATCGGAAACAATAGTGCCATTAATATTAAAATCAAATTTATTAAATAATTGAATTAATGCTTGTTTATCGAATACTCCATTATTCACATTGTAATGTTGTTCTCCCGCAAACAACGTAGAAAATCCATAAGGAGCACCGAAATATTCTAATACTGTATAATTAAAATCCTCATATAAAGTGGATAATTTACCCATGGATATTATTCTATCTGGAGTAAGGTAATCTAATATGTCATCAGCTGTAATAGTAACCTCATCTATCACCAATGTATCATTACTCAAATCAAACTCAGTAAATAATGTATTATCATTATTTTCGTCTTTAACAATCCCAAGTTTCGTATTTATTCTACGAACAGAATAATTAAATTGAAGTGCGTCGGTGACATCAAATTGTCTTGCAATACTCGTATCTTGTAATTGAATTTCAGGTAAACTCTGTTGTATGGAAAATCCTCCAGATGAATCAATAGCATAATTATCACCTATATATATTCCACTTGAGTCTTGTGTATTTGATGGATATCCAGACATGTTATATACAATATAAAAATAATTTTTATAAGTTATCCAAATGTAATACTAAAGGGACTGTATATAATTTACTTAATAGTATGGGTGGAGGTACATTATTAGATGTATAGTCAATATTATCAAGTGTGTCTGGCGTGTCACTTAATAAATCCAATCGTATAGTGATACCAGATGATATCAAAATTATATCTCCTGCTATAAATCCTTCTTCATATGTTTTATTTACACGATTTTGAAATGGGTCGTTATTATACAAATTTTGTAACATAGTTGAAATTCTATAAATGTTTATTTGACCGGATATATCATAACCTCCATCAGAATTTACAGTTGTAAATATGTTTACAAAATCGTTCTTGGTAAAGTCTGGTCCTTCGAGAATTGTCCTACTTGAATCATTAAATAAAGATACATTGTCGGCGTGTTCGTAATAATTAATTATATTACGTTTGAAATCACGGTACATAGTGCTAAATCCCCCTACACTGATTATGTTGTCAGTAGTAATATCAGGCATAATGTCTTGATAGTTAACCGAAATATCTTGAATAGGAAACGAATTATTAGAAGTATCAAATGATGTTTGAAGAATAGTATTATTACTTGCGTCTTTTATTAATCCAATTTTTTCATTAAATGTACGAACATTTACATTTAATTGAAGAGCTAATGTTAAATCTAATTCTTTTGTTTCCAGAACAGTAACCAAAGGAATAGTTCCAAAATGTTGCTCTATATTGAATCCACCAATCGCAGGTATAGCATAATAAACTCCAATATATTGCGAATCTTGATTCAAAGGTGTTTCAGAGTCCATTGTAATTATACTATATACACTGAAAGAGTATTGACTTATAAATCATAAATCAGTTTAAAATCTAAGCAAAATGAAAAATTTGAGTTATTCATTGGTAAAACTCGTCCACGTTCATCAAATAACCGTATTCTTAGACGTTGAATATCTACTGGACCAAAGTATCGTCGTGGTTCAGTAATAATATTAAAGTCATTTTCCATTATCAAACTAAAATAAGAACCTTTGATTGAGATACGTGCTAAAATATTTGGACTCATAATAGAATTATTAAAAACATTGACAAATTGGTTATTTGCACTATTCGCAAAGTCATCAACAGCTAAAAAAATATATCGTATATTTGCAGGTTCTATTACTGTATCCGCGGTGTAACTGGTAGAGCCACGGTATTTTCTCTTTATAAATCCCAAATTCCAACCAAATTTGGTAGAAACATCTACCTTATCTACATTTCCATTAATATCCTTGGTGAAATCTAATATGATAGATTTTACTAACCCACTATGAAGTCCAGCAGGCGATATAGTTACTTTACCTGTGCCTGAACCTGATGATGTTATATCGTGGGTTAATTTAATGTATGAGAAAATATCAGTCGGATTTACAAGAGCATTATCTTCATTCAATGGAGATAACAAGTTATTTACGGTATCTAATAAGTCACTCGCATTGTAGTTACCATCTGGAATAGTAATTATTTTTTCAGAAGTGATTACATTGCTGGAATTATCAAACGCATTGTGGGTTACATGTAAATACAAAAAATTATTACCAAATTCTTTACAAATACCATAAAAAGACACAGGTAATTCAAGTGAAGATAAACTCATTGAAACAACCTTATTGAATTTAATCGGCATTTGTATTGAAAAATCGGAACTTTGGGTACTATATAAATTATCGCGGAATCTCGTATCTATATTCAAACTTTTTGTAAGAATGCGCGTGTTTAGTTGATTTAATTTTCCTGGAAAAAAATCACTATTCGATGAATGAACGAACTGGGTTTCCTCGCGATTTATCAATTCATTTGTACGAGGTTCTACTTCTTTTGAAATTGGAGTATCCATAGTATCTAATTTGTAATTATCTGGAATAGTTGTTGGCTTAGCTAAATCCCCTTTACGACATTTTACAAAAATCAACCAATTCTTAGCAAGCTCTAAAAATTCTATTAAATCACGTTTGAATCGTTTATCTATATGGCCGCTTGCTAATAATTTTTCACGAATATTATATTCTTTTAATTCAATATCACCTTCACTATATTTTGCTCTGGGGTTTATTTGAAAAAATCGCTCCAAATCATTAATATTATAGTTATTTATATCTAAATCCAATTGCTCCATTACTTACTACGTGTATATATTATTATATCATTTGAATTATAAATAATATTCTACGATTTAGTGTTATGTTAGTATATTACGAAGATTTCTTTTCGGTTGATTTATTATACGGTAATATAATATGTCAGCAAGTGATTATACTGCTTTACGTAAATTAAAAGAAATACAAAATAGTTGTGATGTAGATGAATTGGGAGATCCAGTATCTTCATCATGGTACGATATTCCAATGGAAGAACGTGCGGATTGTAGTGTAGTATTAGGTACCGGTCCGACGGGTCCTATTGGACCTATAGGTCTTACAGGATATACTGGATATACGGGACCTGTAGGTGACACTAATGGAGGTATATTTACAATATACGCCGAATCCCCAGGGTTCTATACATCAACTACAGGATTTATCTTTGCGTTCGGTGCCGGGATGGAAGGTTCGACTGCGTCTGGAATAGAAATTGGTGCGGATTGTTCGTTGAATTATATAGGTGTTCGTGTAGCATCTACACCAGCATCTTCGGGTGCTATTGAAATATATAAAAATGGTAATGCTACAGGTATTGTTCTATCGGGGTTATCCGGTCAACACGTTATGACTGACTTAAGCTATGGGTTCCAACAGGGCGATTATATAAATATAAAATGTCTAACTGGAAGTGGTGGAAGTATAGTAAATGTATCATTGTGGTTTTTAACTCAAGGAGTAAAGGGTGACAAGGGAGATACTGGTGAAAAAGGTGACACGGGAGTCCAAGGTGAAATTGGTCTGGAGGGACCTGCTGGTATTAAGGGTGATACCGGTGATGAAGGTCCCCCAGGAATTCAAGGTAATAGAGGAGCACCTGGTATTCAAGGAGAAATAGGACCCACTGGTTATACTGGTATTCAAGGTGAAATAGGTCCAATTGGTCCTAAAGGATATACTGGAGATATAGGGCCTACTGGTTATACTGGTTATACCGGGCAACAAGGTATTCAAGGAATTCAAGGATTAACTGGTTATACTGGTTTTACTGGTTATACTGGTCCACAAGGTATTCAAGGAATTCAAGGAATTCAAGGTGAAATAGGACCTACTGGTTATACTGGTATTCGTGGAGAAATAGGACCAATTGGTCCTAAAGGATATACAGGAGATATAGGACCTACTGGTTATACCGGGCAACAAGGTATTCAAGGTATTCAAGGTATACAAGGTATACAAGGTATACAAGGATTAACTGGTTATACGGGGTATACTGGAACTCAAGGTATTCAAGGTAGCATTGGACCTGATGGACCAAGAGGACAAATCGGCATTCAAGGTATTCAAGGACCTCAAGGTATTCAAGGTATTCAAGGTATTCAAGGATTAACTGGTTATACTGGTTATACTGGGTACACTGGGTACACTGGACCACAAGGTATTCAAGGTATTCAAGGTATTCAAGGATTAACTGGTTATACTGGGTACACTGGACCTCAAGGTATTCAAGGTATTCAAGGTATTCAAGGTATTCAAGGATTAACTGGTTATACTGGGTACACTGGACCTCAGGGCATTCAAGGTATTCAGGGTATTCAAGGTATTCAAGGATTAACTGGTTATACTGGACTTCAAGGTGAACGTGGTTATAAAGGAGACCAAGGTATTCAAGGTGAAATGGGTGTAACCGGTTATACTGGTTATACAGGTTATACAGGTCAACAAGGAGAAAAAGGAGATATTGGACCTCAAGGTATTCAAGGTAACGATGGTATAGATGGAGTAGAAGGACCCAGAGGTTATGACGGTATAGATGGACCTATAGGTAAAACAGGTCCAACTGGAGAACACGGACCAGGATTTTTAGAATCTTTAAACCACGATATTCGGTTTAATGCTGCAATAACCGTAAGTGGAGATAGTCACTTTGAAAATCATGTAAGAATGGATGATGATTTGTGTGTATTTTCAGATATAACAATCTCTGGTGATATTTTGCCTTATATTGGTTATTCCAATAGTATAGGTTCAGTATCAAAACCATTCAAAAATATATACATTCAAAGTTCTACATTATATTTTGTAGATGAACTGACCGCCGAAGATATATCAAATTCGGATCTTCCAGGTGTAAATGCTCTTTCAATAAAAGATGGAAGGATGGAATTAAATGTAATAGACCCCAATACAAACGAAGTTACTTCTAATTTAAAAGTAGGCAGTAATTTTGTAAATAGAAGAGAGGATAAATCTTTTTTTGATACAATTACACAACAACCTTCAGTATTCACCAAAGATACGTCCATTTATACGGATGGTTCCAGTAATACAACAAAAGATTTAACTGTATATTGGCACTATGATGATATTATTGCGTTTATGACAGATACTTCGTATCAAGCTTTTTATAATGATGACAATACTTACAATAGAATAATACCTCATATTAATAACTTATATGTAGATGTATCGTATTCGACGGTAACTAACGGATGGGCGAATTATAAAACAATACCCATTAGTAGTGATTATAATGTTTCACAATACAAATCGATAGCTATAACCCGTAAACAAGCGGCTCCAAGTGGTAACGCCTCTATTGCGAGTTTAATGTTTCAAGACGATATCGTAAATTTTGATGTCCGTGTATATGGTGAAAATCAGGGATATAATTATCCTACGATTCAAGATAGAGCTCTCGTTTATGAAGGTGTAACATTTAAACAACCAAGTCCACCTGGTATATTTAATTTTAATAACAGTACCATCAATAACTATCAACAACTTACATTATCCTATAATTATACTGAACCCGAACAGGGTAATCCCAATTCTACTGCTGTATTAGAACAAAGTCAAACCAAATACAAAGAAAATGATACATTATCCAGTACTTCTTATGCATTAAATACCACTGTGAATACTGATATAGAAACCGATGAAACCATTACAGGAGGTAATAACTTTTCAATGTTATTAAATGGACTTCGTGCTGGTACAAAATACGATTTCTTGACAAGAATCAAGAACGACTTAAACGCAAATTATACATTAAGCGATAATTCATGGAATCTTGTAGGAACTACTGTATTGTTTGATAACATAAATGGACCAACCGTACATACTACATTGCCTTCCAGCAGTGGATATTCGTCCACATATGTCCCACAATTATCTTACAATACAACTACCAATGTAACCACACCCACTTTTGTCAATACATCTATCACGTACATTAATGTATCAGACACTCAAACTGTTATACCAAGTAATGCAAGTACTCAGTCATTTGAAATTAGTAATTCAAGTACGTCTACAAGTAGTACCAGTGGATTTGGAAAATATATTGATGGTATAAATGATTTGATTCAAGTAAAAACATATGTGAATGATGATTTAAAGCAAACTATTTCATACCAAGGTTTTACACCAACAGATGGTACCAAATCGGGAACATCCACAATAACTACAAGTTTAACGGGTATTGATTATTTTGATAGTAACGAACAAGGTGATATACATTCAAATAACGTTCAACAACAAGGTTTCCGTTTATATGGTAAGTTCAAAATATTAACAATAGCAAATAATAATATTGAAGCTGCGGTTGGTAATCCAAGTAATACTCCATACTCATTAAAACTTGAGGTTCTGCGCGACATTGCCAATATTGGTGGAACCGCATTATCAACAACATCATCTAATATATATGTTGATGAATTGACAAATAATCCAAGCATTTCACAACAAACCGAGACCGCAATAGTCACCAATGTAGTTTGGACGATGGGTATTCCAAGCGTTCAAAAATACAAAATAGATTGTACGAGAACATACACAGATGTTAATTCTCAGTATAAATTTATTCGCGGTGATAGAAAATTGTCTTCTGTAAATAGTGTAAGTAATTCATCAAATTCATCAAACAGTACA
>Ga0222632_1000452_pt1 | contig 21961 bp, 43 predicted proteins | sample AntAcemetageno46_FD_179828 | JGI IMG/M metagenome (GOLD analysis project Ga0222632, IMG submission 179828) | Saline water microbial communities from Ace Lake, Antarctica - #46 | ecosystem: Environmental > Aquatic > Non-marine Saline and Alkaline > Saline | place: Antarctica: Ace Lake | collected...
CTGCAATCCTACAATCTTAGTAAAGATTAACTCATCATCTTTTTCACTTATTCTCCATTCTGCCATTAACTCTATAAGCGATTGGTTAATCTCTAGTACATTGGTATTAGTTCTTGGTTTGTGCATTTGTTTCCTTTTCTTTTTTGTAATTTAGTTTGTTTAGTTTTTTATCTATTTCTTCTATCAATCTATTATTTTCATTAATTTGAGTTAATAGAATAATTTTGTAAGCATATAATTGAACTTCACTTGTTTCTTTAAGATTGAGTTGCATTATTCTCTCCTTTGTAATTATGTTTATTGTTAAGTCTATCAAGCCAATCTGAATAGAAATCTAATCTATAATAGTATTCATTATAAAAATTAACTTCATCTTTAATAAGATCAGAATCAGTATTTGTAGACATTTCTTCTCTGTATTTAAGGTCTAAGTATTTAAACTTTAGCTTTTCCATTAAATATTTGTATTGATGTTTTTTAGTTAAGAACACTATGACCTCTATTGGTTAAGCAATTTCTGGTTAATGATTCTTTTTTAGTGTCCATAGTAGGACTCAAAGTCCAATACAGAATGTTACCAACAAAAGTAGTATTATTCTTTGCTAGTGTTTTACAATGCTGCATATCGTTTGTTATTTCTTTAGCTTGGTCTGTATTAAATGTTCCTGACTTTCCAGCAGTATCTATTAAAGGTTTATACGCACACGCAGATAATAGGGTGCAAGAGATCGCTAGGGTAAGTATCGTTTTTTTCATATCTATTTTCTTTCTCTCGTTATAAAGTTGCTTGGTGGTATTTAATTTGATGTAATTTCCAAGCCATAACTTTTTTTTTCTCCTTGATTGCTAACAGCTTTCTTATCAAGTCCTGTTCTTTTGTTATGAACTTGTCGTACTGCATTTGCAACTTTGGAAGTTTCTTGTCCATTGTTATTTTCCTTGTTTAAAACTTCATTTAAGAAGCTATCTACATGAGAACCCATTAGGGATTCTTCTTGTAAATTTTTTACTTCCTCTAAAGGTGTTTGAGGATTAAAGATTCTCTGAAACTTTTTAGAGATTTCTTTAGTGAATGTAGAGTTGATTGGTATTCTCATTATATACTCCCTACTGATAATTGATGAAGTGCAAACATACCTAAAGATATAAATGCAATTTGTGCCAAGATAAAACCTAAAGTGTAGTACATTATTTTTTTCATTATATTCTCCCTTCGTTTGTTACAATTTTTAAATTATCAAATAAATCTAAAGCACCAACATCTTGTGGTTCTCCAATAGTACCATCAATTTTATAAATACTTATTTTAGCATTATATTTATCAGCATATGAAACAGTACAAATCATACCGAAGTAATTTAAAAGTCTGTTTTGATCTTTGTATAAATTTAAACTACTTTTTATTGCGTTTCTATTTCTTTTAGTCATTATGCTCTCTCCTTTGTTAGTTCTAAATACAACATACTTAAACCTTGATATACTGTCCAAAAAGCAGAATCTAAATCACAAAGATATGAATTTTTATGTAATAAATTTCTAGCTTCTGCGTATTGATTTTTTTTAGCTAGTTCTCTAACTTCATTAAGAACTGTTTTTGATTTGTTTAACATTGTTTGCTCTCCTTTATTAATTGTTAATTTATTTAACATACAAATAAACTACTAAATGGGTTGAATAGTGCAATAGCTAATTTATCGCATAAAATATAGCTTTTTTGACTTATTTTAAGTTATTATTCGCATTTAGGTTTTATTTCTTGTTTTAATTTCAAATCAGTTATAAAAACGAATCAATTAAAGATATGAATATAAATAAAAAATATGTTAGAGAGATTATGTTTTGTAAGAAACAAGTATTTATATTTTCATATCTTAATACTTCGGCTGATCTGAATACCTCTCTCTTATTTGGGTCAGCCACTAACAGGGAGAATAGAGATGAAGCAATTAGATATATTTGATACTGATTACCAATCAGCAAATTATACTGACACAAGCCAAGAAGCACTTGCCACAATCAAGCCTAAAATAAAAACTAAAAGAGAAATGGTTTATGATTTTGTTAAACTGAAAGCATCTACTAATTATGAAATATCAGATGAATTAGAAATGCCTTTAAGTTCTGTTTGTGGTAGAGTCCATGAACTGCAAGAATTAAACTTGGTAGAAAATTCTGGCCTGACTAGAAAAACTAAATATGGAAAACAAGCGATAGTATGGAGTATTAAATAATGAGAAATTTATTTGAAACTTTTATAGATGTTGGAAGTGGTTTAATATTATCTACTTTTATTCAATTATTTATATTTCCATTTTTTGATTTACACCCAACAATATTAGAGAGTTTTCACATAGCAGTAATATTTACAACTATATCTATGATTAGATCATGGTGTTGGAGAACAATATTTGCAAGGAGAAAAATATGAAAGTATTAGTAGCTTGTGAAGAAAGCCAAGCAGTAACAAAAGAATTTAGAGCATTAGGACATGAGGCTTATAGTTGTGATATATTAGATTGTAGTGGTGGACACCCAGAATGGCATTTAAAAAAAGATTTATCAGAAATTATAAAAGATAAATGGGATTTAATTATTGCTTTTCCACCATGTACTTATCTAACTGTTACCGGTAATGCTTGGTTTAATATTGAAAAATATGGAGATAAAGCTATTCAAAGACATAAAGATAGAGATGAAGCAGTTAAATTTTTTATGAATATTGCTAATGCTGATTGTGATAAAATAGCTATTGAAAATCCTATTGGTACAATGAGTACAAGATGGAGAAAACCAGATCAAATATTTCACCCTTATCATTTTGGAGATGCTTTTGAAAAAAAAACTTGTTTATGGTTAAAGGGTTTACCAAAACTTAAACATACTAATGTTGTTGAACCACCGGAAAGAACTAAATTTAAAAGTGGTAAAACAATGGCAACTTGGTTTGTAAAAGCATGGAGTCTATCTCCCAAAGAAAGAAGTATAGCTAGAAGTAAAACCTTTTCAGGTGTAGCTAAAGCTATGGCAGATCAATGGAGTAACCAATAATGGCAAAGAAAAAAGTAGCAACTGCTAAAGAGAAAAATCACTTAGACAAAGTAGCTTCTCTAGGTTGTTTAATTTGTGGTAGTCCAGCTATCTGTCATCACATAAGAAATCGTGGAGATGGTAAAGGTAATCTTGGATTTGGAAACCGAGCAACTGCGTATGAAACAATTCCATTATGCCCGAGCCACCATGTTGGAAGTTTTAGTATTCATAGTTGCAAACAACAATTTGAATCTATGTATGGAACTGAAAAAGAATTATTATATAGAACTTTAAAAGAGATTGAGAATATGGAACAAGCTAACGACTTGTTTAATTTTTATAACACAAACAAAGGAGAGATATAATGGCACAGCAAAATAGAGAACACTTTCATGTACATAGTGAAAACAAAGCAAGAGAACATGAGGAAAAGAAAAAAGCAACCAATACAATCAAAGAACTATTGATTAAACATTCTAAAAGAGAACTAATAGAGATAATTGAAAAGGAGATTAACTAATGTCTAAAAAGAGAGGTTACTTTATTTTATATCGCGATTTGTACTCTAATCCTATTTTTAAGAATTTATTACAGGCGAGTTGTTGGATATACTTTATAAGTTCAGCATCACACCAAGATAAAACTTTAAAATTTTTAGATACAGAAGTTTCAATCAAAAGAGGAGAAGCTATTATGCCTTTAAGGGTAACAGCTAAAAGATTTGGTATGACTTACTCTGAAATGAGGTCTTTTATACTACGGCTTGTGCGTAAAAAAATGATAGACACTAGAACGACCCACCTACAGCCCAGCAACAACCACCCTAGCCGAAAAGTAACGATAATAAACCTTATAAATTACGACTTATATCAGTATGTAGAATCAGAAAAACCACCTACAACCCACCTATCGCAACAAGTGTCAATACACAATACTAATACACATATACTAAATAGTAAGATTAAAAAGTCTAGCAAGGGAGATTACGAAAAAGTAGGAGAAGAAGGTCATTACGTTATACTCCGAAAAGACAATAAGAAGTATTTGAAACATAAATTCAAAGATGAACCTTTGAAAGCCTACTAATGAAAGCAATACTCCGAATTTTTAAATATTGCAGAAAACGTATAATTGATTTAAGTATTGAAAATAAACAACTTAAAATGCAAATTGAATATTTACGAGCAATACTGAACCAAGACGATAATACAAGACATTAAATGGTTAAGAAAAAGACACAGTTTAGACACATTTCAATTTCTAATAAGAAATACTACTTCTATGAAATTAAGTGGTGGGATATTTTAGGAGATTCTGGCCACGCTGGAATAAAAGAATTTGATTCTATGAAACCAGCTTTGATGACAACTACAGGATATATTTATTCCAAAGATAACAAACATCTTAAAACATTTGCTAGTTATGATGAGAACGAAGAATCTTTTAGTGATAGAAATGTCTTTCCTATTGGTTGTATTAAACATATGAAAAAGATAGAAATATAAGATTATGAAAAAATCTAATGCACTAGCATATGTTGGTTTTAATCAAAAAGATAATAGAGTTAAAAACGATTTTTACCCTACACCACCAGAAGCTACACAATCCTTATTAGAAAGGTATAAATTTAATGGTAATATTTGGGAGTGTGCTTGTGGAGATGGATCAATGTCTAAAGTATTAAAAGAAAATAAATATGATGTTTATAGTTCAGATTTGATTGATAGAGGATATGGAGAATCTGGTGTTGATTTTCTTAAAACATTTAAAAAATTTGATAATATTGTTACTAATCCACCATTTAATTTATCAACTGAATTTACATTACAAGCATTACAACTTGCTAATAAAAATGTTGCTATGTTAAACAAATTATCATTTTTAGAAGGTATAAATAGAAAAAATAAGATATTTATACAAAACAAACTTAAAAACATTTTAGTATTTTCTAAAAGAGTTAAATTTGGTGGCAATGGATTAATGGCATTTGCTTGGTTTATTTTTGATAAAAATTATAATGGAAAACCTACATTAGATTGGATATAAACAATAAAATGAAAAACGACATAAATAAGGCACAAAACACAGTTAAGCCTAAATCTATGGGCAGACCTAAAAAAGAACTAGATGCAGAAGTGATAGCAAATTTAAGTCAAATAGGTTGTACACAAGAAGAAATAGGAAGTGTTGTAGGAATATCTGCTAGAACCTTACAGAGAAGATTTGCTGATTTAATAGAGGATAATAAAAACAAGGGAAAAGCCAGTTTAAGAAAAAGAATGTGGCAATCAGCTTTAAAAGGTAATCCTAATATGATGATCTGGTTATCTAAAAATTATCTAGGAATGAAAGATCGTACTGTTCAAGAAACTGTTGTTGAACCTTTACCATTAATTATAGATGCTAAAATAGAAGATGTATAATGGCTAAACAAAACTTTTCATTTTATGTTAAAAGAGATCAGAATAAAAAGCGACCTCAAACTCATAAGAAATCTTTAAATAAGTCTGAAAAAAGGCAACAGAAAACCACTAGATATAGAGGTGGTGGAAAATGAGAGATAATAAAGCTATGGAAAGCTATTTAAAAAAGCATTACAAAAAGATTAAAGAAATGTTGTTATTTAAGAATCTTAGAAAAGAAGTTCAAATAGGTGCCAATGGAACACTAGGATATGTTATTAAGCAAGGTGTTAATAAGGGTAAAAAAGTTAATAAGTAAATGGAGAGAAATATGGAACAAGTTGGAGAGAATACTTTTCTTAAATTAAGAGAAGAAAAATTAAGACTCAAAGAAGAACTAGAGCAAGTTAAATTACAAAGAGATATGGCTTTAAGAAAACTCAAAAAAATAAAGGAGATGGCAAGTGGACATCATTAAACGACCTAACTTCTATCCTAATGGAGAGATAATAGATTATTCTCTACCTCAATCATTTGAATTGAGTAAAACAAAAGAAGCCTGCGGAAATTGTGGCTTGTACTCAAACCGAAGATCATTCTGTGGTAGATGGGGAAGTAAAGCTGTTAAAGATACTTACGTTTGCCATGAATGGAGAAAGAGATTTTTTAATAGATAATGAAAACAATAATTCTATTGCTACTCATCAATGGAGAATTAACTCATCAGAAATATTATGAAATATCTAACAAGAATTGCTTTGATCTTATTCAAGATAGGATAGAGCAAATCAGTATATATTCAGCTAAACATAATATATGGTTCGTAAATAAGAACATAAGCGTAATTGGTGGATATTGTTAAGCCTTTATGATAAATGTTCTTTATGGACAAATACTTTTTAAAATTCTTTTCTGCTTTAGATAGTTATATATCTTGGGTTGCAAACCTATCAGCACCTAGATGTAAATGTAAAAAGAAAAAGAAGAAATAATTTATGGGGTTAAATATGAACTATTACTTTACTGGTTGTTTAATTATTGCATTAATTCTATTTACATTACTTGTAAGTCCTTACCCATGAAATTTATATTAATAATATTTTTATGTTCCTTTATAAATGACCAATGCTTAGAGCCAGTAGAAATAAAACAAGAATATAATTCATGGAAAGAATGTACGATTGCTGCACTAGAAATATCTAAAGAAATAATAATTGCACAAGAAGATAATTTTGTTAATAATAACAAAGTAGCAACGAAATTTATATGTAAAGAAGCAGAACAAGTCTAATGAGATATAATACAATTAATGAAAATATCCCTCACAAAACCTCAACTTAAAGTAAGTAGTTCAAAAGCTAGATTCAGAATATTAATATCAGGAAGAAGATTTGGTAAGACTTTTCTTTGTATTACCGAGATGATGAAATATGCAACTCAACCTAATCAGAAAATCTGGTATGTAGCACCTACATTTAAAATGGCTAAAGAGATCGTATGGGCTAATCTAAAAGAAATGCTTAATCAGTTTAACTGGATAGAAGATATTAACGAAACTACCATGACTATTACGATAAGAAAAACTAATAGTACAATCTCATTAAAAGGTGCTGATAACTATGATGCTTTAAGAGGTAGTGGATTAAACTTTCTTATCTTAGACGAGTTTGCAGATATAGATAAACGAGCATGGTATGAAGTATTAAGGGCTTCTGTTTCTGATACATTAGGTAGAGTCTTATTTTGTGGTACTCCTAAAGGTTATGGGAATTGGTCATATGAATTATATTTAAAAGGTAAGCAAGATGAAGAATGGGATAGTTACCAATATACTACTTTAGAGGGTGGTATAGTTTCAGCAGATGAAATAGAACAGGCTAAACAAGATATTGATATTAGAACTTTTAGACAAGAGTTTGAAGGTACATTTGAGAACTATGCTGGTTCTGTTTATTACAACTTTCACCCTGTTGAGAATGTAGTTAAAAAAGAGATTGATTGGGAGAAGCCTTTACATATTGGAATGGACTTTAACGTAGACCCAATGTCAGCTTGTGTTGCACAATTAGATAAGGATAAAATATTCTTTCTTGATGAAGTAATCATTTATGGAAGTAATACAGATGAAATGGTGCAAGAATTAAGAGATAGATATGGTACTAAAATACCAATATTCATATATCCTGACCCAGCTTCTAAACAAAGAAAGACATCTGCTGGTGGTAGAACTGATTTAAGTATCTTACAAAATGCTGGATTTAAAGTTAAGGTTAAAAACAAACACCCAGCAATTAGAGATAGAGTCAATGCTGTGAATAGTAAGTTAAAAGATTCTAACGGAGAAAGACATATTTTTGTTTCACAATCTTGCAAAACATTGATAAAAGGTTTACAAAGACAAATATACAAAGAGAATACAAATATTCCTGATAAGGAAGATGGATTCGACCATATGAATGACGCACTTGGATATATGATTGATTACTTAAAACCATTAACCACTCAGACAAGATTTAATTCTCCTACAAGATGGACAATGAAATAAAATATGGCATACACTAGAGATCAAGCACAAGAAACCCATAAAGACTATTCAGAAACAATTAATAATTGGGAATACTACATTCGATCTTATAATGGTGGCTATGACTATATGATAGGCCAGTATCTTAATAGATATAATTTAGAATTAGATAACGAGTTCAATCAAAGACTTGCTAACACTCCATGCGATAACCATTGTAAAAACATTATTCAAATATACTCATCTTTTCTTTTTAGAGTTAGACCAAGTAGAGATTTTGGTTCTATGCAAGACGAGGCTTCATTACAGAACTTTTTAAAAGACGCAGACTTAGAAGGTAACAATTTAAACGCAGTAATTAAACAAGCACAAAACTATGCTTCAATCTATGGTCAATGTTTTATGATTTTAGATAAGCCTAATATTCAAACTAATACAGCAGCAGAAGAATTAGACCAAAACATCAGACCTTATTTATCAATCGTTACTTCTGAAAATGTTTTAGATTGGAACTATGTTAGACAACCTAATGGTAAATACGAACTAGACTATTTAAAGATTAGAGAAGAAGTAGATAGACAAGGTGGAACTTACATGAGAGTTTGGTATTTAGATAGAATTGATACTGTGTATATGCCAGAAAGAGAAGAACCTAAATTAGTTGATAGTGTTCCTAATACTCTTGGTAAAATACCAGCAGTTATTTTATATAATTCTAAATCTCACAAGAGAGGAATTGGTCAATCAGATTTAACTGATATAGCTGATCTTCAAAAATCTATCTACAATGAATACTCTGAAATGGAACAATTAATCAGATTAACTAACCACCCATCTTTAGTTAAAACTCCTAGTGTAAATGCTAGTGCTGGTGCTGGTGCAGTTATAGAAATGCCTGATGAATTAGAGCCAAACTTAAAACCTTATTTATTACAACCATCTGGTTCTAGCTTACAATCAATAATGGATTCAATTAATAACAAAGTAGAATCTATAAATAGAATTGCACACACAGGTGCTATTAGAACTACAAAGACAGGGATTAGTTCAGGTGTTGCATTACAAACTGAATTTGAATTACTTAATGCTAGACTATCTGAAAAAGCTGACAACTTACAATTAGCTGAAGAACAACTATTTAAACTATATGCACTATTCCAAAACACTACATTTGATGGTGAGATTAATTACCCTGATTCATTTAATATTAGAGATTACGCAAGTGATCTTATGTTCTATCAACAAGCAAAAGCAATCAATGTTCAATCTCCTACATTAATGAAAGAGATAGACAAAGAAATAGCTAGATCAGTAGTTGATGATGATGAGAAGTTAAATATAATTTTTGATGAGATAGATATTAAATCAGAGGTTGGAGAATTTACACAAGACGAAGTAGTAGTAGAAGATCAAGAAGTAGAAGAAGAACAAATTTAATGAATGTCAGATATAATCAAAGACGCAACAGAATATCGAATTAAGCAAATAGAACTTGCTGAAGCTAGATATTACGAAACCTTAATTAAAACATTAGATAAGATAGAAGCAGAAGTCGTAGCACTTGCTGGAAGATTACCTACAACAGATGGAAAGTTAATAGAACTACAATCAGCTATTGCTATAAGACCACAAATAAAAGCTATTCTTGAAAGAGAATATTTAGCATGGTCAGATACAGTTGTTAGAGAAGGCTTTAATAAACAAGCTAAACGAATTGAGAAAGCATTTAAACGTATTGGCAATATACCTATTGAGTTTCAAGAACTAACAAAGGGAGATTTAGCTTTAATCCAGAATTTAAAGAAACAATACTTTACACAGTTTAAAGATGTATCTAATACATTTACAAGAAAGTTATCAGATAAGGTTTATCAGAATACACTCATAGGTTCTGATTTTACAGTATTACAAAAAGAATTAAGACAAACAATTAATGGAATCTATGCTAGTTCTGATGACCCAGAGATTCAGAGATTAGTTACTTATATTAAAAGAAATCAAAACTCTGACAATACTACAATTCAAGCTAAAGTTGATAAGTCAGTTCAAACATTACAATCTAAATTTGCTAGAGATCGTGCTGGAGAGAACATGAAACGATATGCTGGACAAATATTAAACGATTCATTAAGAGATTTTGATGCAACATTAAACTTTAATAAGTCAAATGATGCTGGTTTAACTTATGTTAAATACTATGGAGATGTAATTCCAACAACTCGATCAATTTGCAGAAATGTAATAAATGGAGTATATAACAAAAGAAAAGGTGGACTTTTTACTATTGCTGAAGTAAACGCACTTTGGTCAAGAACAAGTTGGAAAGGTAAGAAGTCTGGTAATCCTTTAATAGTTCGTGGGGGTTATAATTGCCGACACCAATGGAGTTATGTCAATCCTGATTGGTATAACAAAGCTGGAGAACTAATAATATAAACTAAATAGGAGTCTTAAAATGACGCAAGAAACAGAGGTAGTTCAACCGATAAACGAACAAGCAGAAATAAAAGAAGAAGTAAAAGTAGATGCACCAAAGCAACAAACTTTTACACAAGAACAATTAGATAACATAATCAAAACAAGATTAGATGCTGAAAAAAGTAAAGTTCAAAAGTTACTTCAAGAAGAAGAAAACAAAAAGACAGAACTTCTAAAAGAACAGCAATTAAAAGAAGCTAAATCTAAAGCTGATATTGAAAAGATTATGCAAGATAGATTGTCTGAAAAAGATACAGAACTTAATAAATATAAAGATCAAATCAAAAAAGAAAAAGTTGATAACTCTATATTATCTATTGCTAATAAAGAAAAATCTATCAATGCACAGCAAGTTGTAGTTTTGTTAAAAAGCGAAGTTAAATATAATGATGATGGCAGAATAGAAATAGTTGATAATAACTCCAATGTAAGATATAACGCAAAAGGAGAACTTTTTACTATTGAAGATAGAGTTAAAGAGTTTTTAGATAGCAACCCACACTTCCGTCAAGGGTCTCTGTCTGGTTCAGGAAGCCAGAGTGCTGTCGGTGGTAAAACTGTTAAACCTTTTAATCTACAGGACTTGGACTTAACAAAACCAGAAGATCGTAAATCTTATTCAGAATATAGGAAGAAACGAGATTCAGGTGCTGTTGAGATTAACTTAAACAAATAACAATAATAGGATAATAATATGTCTAACGAAAGCACAAGTTCTACACTATCGGAACTATACACAGAGATAGTAGCAGAGGCTCAATTTGTAGCATCTGAAAAATCCATTATGAGAAACTTAGTTAAAAACTATGCGATCTCTGGTGGTGGAAAAGCAGTTGAAGTTCCTGTCTATGCAGCAGTAAGTGCAGCAGCAGTAGCTGAAGCAACTGATCTAGCAAACACAGCAATCAACCCAAGTTCAGTAACTATTACAGCTTCTGAAGTTGGTGTTATGACTACTCTAACTGACCTAGCAAGAAACTCTGCACCAAGAAATGTTGCAGCAGATGTTGGTAAGTTATTTGGGGAAGCACTAGCAAGAAAACAAGACTTAGATTTAACAGCTTTGTTTAATGGCTTTAGTGTTGCACTAGGAGATGGTTCAGCAGCGATAACTCCAGCAGTATTATTTAATGCTCTTTCAACTTTGAAAGAAAACGCATTACCTACTGATGGTTGTCAAGTTGTACTACACCCTAAAATCGCTTATGACCTTAAGTCTGGCTTTACTAATACTTTTGCTGGTTTAGATACTGAATTATCTAACGAAGCATTAAGATCAGGACACATTGGTAAAATCGCTGGAATGAACGTATTTGAAACTTCAAATATGGCTAACACAGGTACTGCTGGTGATTACAAAGGTGGTGCGTTCCATAAAGATGCACTAGCAATCGCAATGATGCAAGACGTTAAAATCGAAACTCAAAGAGATGCTTCTCTAAGAGCAGACGAGATTGTAGCGACTTCAGTATATGGTGTTGGAGAAATCCATGACTCTTACGGAATTGAATTGCATTACGATTCATCTATCCAAGCATAATAATTGCTTACTTTGTGGGGGTGGGAAACTGCCCTCGCAACTAACTTATAGGAGAAACAATGGTTAAATTAGTATTATCAAATGAGAAAATGGTTACCCTTACAAGAGGTAACAAGACAATCACTAGAAGTGAATTAGATTATCAAACAAATAAAGTTATGTATGATTTTAGAGGTTTTAAACAAGCAGAAGATGTTGTAAAAGAAGTTAAAGAGGTTCAACAAGAAAATGTTGTAGAATTAAAACCTAAAAAGAAAAAAACAAGGAAGAAAAAAGATGAATCAATTAATTAAACTTAAATTAAAGAAATGGTGTAAATGGGTGTGGATTAAAGCTAAAAATAATCCTATGTATTCAATCCCTGTTGCTGTTTTAATAATTTATCTATTGGTAAAATAATATGGCTAATTATACTGGTGCAAATGTAATAACAGCAAGTGATGTAACTAAGTATCAACCAGATGCTTTTGATTTTGGTGTAGCCTCAACTGATGCTGAAGCAGTTAATTTCTTTACACAAACTACTAACGATATATTCAGACAATTAAGAATAGAATGGTGGCCTGTATATAAGACTAATATATTCACAGACATTACAGTTTTAAATACTGCTGAACTTGTAAATACAAAAGTTAATTTAGATCAGTTTGAACGTGCTGGTGTTTATCTATTTTTGGGAAGATTCTTTTTACCAGCATTAACTAAATTCAGGCCAGAAACAGAAAAAGATAGATTTGAAAGAATGGCAGAATATTACATGAGTCAATACAACATGGAATGGAGAATGATCTTAGAAGATGGTGTTGAATATGATGTTGATGCAGATGGAACTATTGTATCAAACGAAAGAGAGCCTTTACATGGATTTAGAAGATTGATTAGATAAATGGCTTTAGAAGTAAAAATCAAAACTAATGCAGAGTTCATTAAAAAACGATTCAAAAGAATAGAGAGAAAATTTAAAAGCATTATAGAAAAAGGAATACTACAAGGTGGTTTCCAATTACTAGATATTATCAGAACTAAAACTGCTAAAGGAATAGATTTTAGAAATAGACCTTTTGCACCTTACTCACAAGGCTACTTAAAACATCTACAAAAAAAAGGCTATCCAACTAAAGTAGATTTATTTTACTCTGGTCGTATGTTGGGTGCTTTAACTCCGAGTGGAAAAACAATTAAAAAAACAGGAACAAATAAAGTATCAGTAGGATTCAGTAATAGTCAAATGCTTAAAAGAGCAGTATTTAATCAAGTGTTAGGTAAAACAAAACGTGAATTTTTTGGATTTAATGATAGAACTGCTAATATAATAGGCAGACAATTTAATAAATTTGTAGCCAAAGAATTTAGAAAGGCAAGAATATGAGTGTAAGAGAAGATATAGCAGCAAACTTACTGACAGTTATTTCAGATATATCTAGTCCAGCAATTAAAAAAGTTACTAGACAACCTTTCTTGTTAGACGAATTATCCATGCAACAATACCCAGCAGTTATAGTTCAAACATCAGAAGAAAATAGAGATGATAGCGAACTTGGAAGTGGTGCTAAAACAAGGCATGGAACTATTGATTTTGTAATACTAGGATTTGTTAAAGGTGCAGAAGCTAATATAGATACTGCTAGAAATGCTTTAATTACAGCTATTGAAACTGCGATAGAAAATGATATTACTAGAAATGGTAACGCACTTGATTCGGAAGTTATACAAGTAGAAACTGACGAGGGAAGTTTATTTCCTGTTGGTGGAATAAAAATGACAATCAGATGTATGTACGAATATCAATCAGGAACACCATAGGATAACTTATGAGCAATAAATTATTAGATAAAATAACAAAGAAAATAGATCAAATAGAAAAGATGCACGATAAAGAATCTATGCTTTGTGAAGAAGTTAAAGACTTAATTGATGAAATTAAAGAAAACTCTTTAGAAGAAGATGATGGTACTTGGGAAGAAGATAAAGATACCTTAGATGATGAAGACTTTGATGAAGAAGATATTGACGAAGAAGACGATAAACTGTAAAAGGACTTATGGCTAAAGACATTAAATTATATAAAGGTAATTCAGAGATTAAAATTAATGAAACTAACCTTGAACATTTTTTAAGTTTAGGTTATAAGCAAGAGAAAGAAACTAAACAAACTAAATCTAACAAGGACAAAAAGACATGGCAACACATCACGGAAAAGAAGGAGTTGTAACAGCTGGTGGAACAGCAGTTGGGGAACTAACTAGCTTCACACTTGAAACTACAGGAGATGTGGTTGAAGATACTGCTTTAACAGATGCAACTAAATCATTTGTAACAGGTAGAACTTCATTCTCTGGTACTTTAGAAATGCACTTTGACGAAACTGATACTCCACAAGAAACTTTACTTGCTGGTGCTTCTATCTCATTTGTTTTATTACCAGAGGGTAATGAGTCAGGAGATACAAGTTACACAGGAACAGGTATTGTTACAGGTATGAGTATTAATAATGCAATGGACGCAATTATTTCAAGAACTGTTACTTTTCAAGGCACAGGCACACTTACAATAGGAACTGTATAATCTAATTTATGTCAGTTATTGATAGAGTAAAAACTCATTTTGAAACTCTTAAAACTATCACTATTGAGGTAGAAGAATGGAAAGACGAGCATGGAAATGCTAGTGTATTTTATTCAGAGCCATTAACCCTTGAAGAAAAAAACATTATCTTTAAGAAGTCTAATAATTTTCAAGACTTAACTATTCTTGTAGATTTACTTATAATGAAACTTCAAGTTAAGAATGATAAAGGCGATATGATTAAAGCCTTTAGTCCAGAAGATAAATTTGCTTTAAGAAAAAAAGCAGACTCTAATGTTATATCTAATGTTGCCAATCAAATCCTTTTAGATACTAATTACGAGGACGCAGAAAAAAAGTAGATAGCGACCCAGATGTTAGGTCGCTTTTAGTTATTGCCGAACGATTACATCTGACAATCCAGCAAGTTCTTGATATGCCAATGAGCCATTATAATCTTTGGTTAGCTTACTTGAAAAAAGAACAAGAACAGTATAAAACAAATCAATCATTAGCTGATGCAAGGAATTTAAAATAATGGCACAAAAATTAAAGATAGACATTGTAGCAAAAGATAAATCTACACAGGCTTTAAATGGTGTTCAAAAATCTTTAGGTAGATTAAAGCAGTCTGTATTTAATCTCAGAAATGCTTTTCTAGGTTTAGGTGCTGGTCTTGTTGTTAGAAATTTAGTTAATACAGGAAAAGAATTAGAGAATTTAAGAGTTAGATTAAAATTCTTATTAAAAGATACAAATGAGGGTGCAAAGGCATTTGATAATATGACTAAATTTGCATCTAAAGTTCCTTTTTCATTAGAGCAAATTCAATCAGGTGCTGGTATTCTTGCAACAGTAACAGATAATGCTAAAGACTTACAAGAAATGTTAGAAATAACAGGTAATGTTGCAGCAGTAACAGGATTAGATTTTAGAACAGCTTCAGAACAAATACAAAGATCATTTAGTGCTGGTATAGGTGCAGCAGATTTATTTAGAGAAAAAGGTGTTAGAAATATGCTTGGTTTCCAAGCCGGTGCAAAAGTATCTATTGAAGAAACTGTAAAAGCATTTGAAAAAGTATTTGGTAAAGGTGGAAGATTTGGAAGTGCAACTGATGAATTAGCTAACACATTTGAGGGAACTTTATCAATGATTGGAGATAAAATATTTAATTTTAAAAAAGTATTATTAGAAGCTGGATTCTTTGAAGAACTAAAAAATCAATTTGGGGATTTAGATAAATTCTTAGAAAATAACTCTCAAAAAATAGATGAGATAGCAACAGCAGTTGGAAAAAATTTAGCTGGTGCAGTTGTGGGTGCAGTAAAACTAGGGAAAGATTTAGTTCCATTTCTATCTAAAGTAAAAGATCAATTAATAGGACTTAAAGAAACATTTGATACTTTACCAGCAGTAATGAAACAGGCTGGTATTATTGGTGCTTTGATGCTTGGTAAAAAAGGTATTTTAGGATTAGGTTTAATATTAAAAGCAATAGAAAAAGCAGATGAGTTTGGAGAAAAATATGGAGATAAACCTTTAGTATTTCCTGAAATAGCACCATTTGAAAATGAACTATCTATACCAATAGAACAAAAAGCAATTAAAAAAGTAAATGAAGAATTAGAATATACTAATATGATGATGAGAGAATTTGAACATGAGATGTCAGTTTCTATACCATCAGCAACACAAAAAGCATTAGAAAGATTTAAAGACTTAAATTCTGGTGCTTTAGAAAAGTTAAAAAACAAAACATCAGATATTAGAAATATTATTATAGATACAGTTGATAGTGGTATTACAAATATGTCTAGAGGTTTAGCTGTAGCATTTGTTTCAGGTCAAAAATTAACTGATGTATTAAAAAATATGGCTCGAACATTAGCAGTCAATGTTTTAAGTGCTTTAATTGAAATAGTTGCAAGAAAAGGTGTTGAACTTGCTATTGAAAAATTAATTACTGCTGAAAAAAGAAAACAAATGGCTTATTCATCAATGGGTGGTGGTGCAGATATAGGTGGTGGAAATATATTTGGGTCTATAGGTAAATTATTTGGTTTTGCAAAAGGTGGTGCAGTATCTAAAGGTAATCCAATTTTAGTTGGAGAAAACGGGCCAGAAATGTTTGTACCTAATCAAACAGGACAAATTACACAAAATGCTAGAGGAACAGGTGGTGGTTCAACTAATGTTACTTTTAATATCAATACAGTAGATGCTTCTGGCTTTGAAGAATTATTAGTTAGATCAAGAGGAACTATAACTCAATTAATTAATAACGCAGTAAATGAAAGAGGGAGTAAAAACTTAATCTAATGGCTGGTGCATTTCCTATATCAACTGCTAAGTTTGGAACTTTAGGAATAAAGTCAATTCAAAATACTATTATCTCAAAAACTGTTTCAGGTAAGAAACTTGCTAGACAAATAGATAATCAAAGATGGGCATTTTCAGTTCAAATTATTACTGCTAAAAGATCAGATGTTTATGGAGAGTTAATGGCTTTTATAGTTAAACAAAGATCAGGCAAAGAAAACTTTACAATTATCCCACCAGAAATAGAAGATGCTAGAGGTAATGAATCAGGAACAGTTTTAGTTAATGGAGTTCACGCAGTTGGAGATACAACGATTGATATGGACGCATTTGCTGGAGATGGTGCTGGAAGATTTAAAGCTGGAGATTTTATAAAGTTTGCTTCACATGATAAAGTTTATATGGTTGTAGCAGATGTAACAAGTTCAAGTAATGCAGCAACAGTTACAATAGAGCCACCTTTACTTGTGGCACTTGCAGATGATTCAATAGTTACTTATGATAATGTATCTTTCACAGTACACTTAACAAATGATATTCAAGAGTTTGGAGTATCAGGTGTAGATAAAGATGGTAATTTATATTATGAGTACCAATTTGATGTTGAAGAAGCCTTATAGATGAAATATAAAGTCAAGTATTGGATTAGTGTTGATTTCTTGGCTGAAGAAATAATTGAAGCTGATGATTTTAATTCTCAATCTTTGAATCACGGAAAGTATAGTGAACCATCTAAAAATGCTAATTATACTGTCAATGATTCAATAAAAGTAACCAGAAAAACATTTGAGGAATATGACGAGAAGCCTGACAACAGCGATAAAGAACGAACTAGCAACAAATGATATTAGACCATTCCATCTTATCACTCTTGGGTTCGATACTCCTATTAACATTACTGATTGTTCTTTTCCATTAACTTCATCAATATCTGGTTCATCAGTTACTTATCTAGCGTCAGATCATTTATTAGGCATATCAGATTTTTCAGAACAAACAGATGTAAGTAAATCTAGTATTACTTTAACTTTATCAGGTGCAGACCAAACATATATTTCAGTAGTTTTAAATGAGAATGTTATTAATAATACTGTAACTATTTATAGAGGATTGCTAGATGATGATAACACAATATTTGCTGACCCTTTTTTACTTTATAAAGGAAGTATAGAAAATTTTGAAATACAAGAACAAGAAAAATCAAGCACACTATCATTATCTATTGTATCTCATTGGGCAGACTTTAATAAAAAGAATGGTCGAAAGACTAATAATACATCACAGCAAAGATTCTTTAGTACAGATGTTGGAATGGATTTTAGTTCTCAAACAGTACAAGATATTAAATGGGGTAGAGAGTAATGCAAGATATTATATCTCTATACAGAAATTATTCTAAATATGACGATTTACACGATCTTGATTTACAACATCACATCAAGCCTAGTATATTTTTAAACCAATATAAAAAACATTATCACAACGATACTTTGGTTGGTTTTACTAATTGGGCTTATCTATCTGATTATGCTTTTAATCATTTTAAAAAAACAGCTATTATAAATTACAAGGAATGGAACTCTGGAGATCATTTAGTATTTGTAGAATTTATTGCTATTAAGAATGTCAGAAATATTTTTAAATGGTGTGTTAATATGGCTAATAAATTTAAAGGCATTAAAGATAATTTTACTTGGTTAAGAGTAGAAGATAATCAAATTAAAAGAATGATAGTTAAGGAAATATAATGGGTGGATTTGTAGGAAAAGTTATAGGCACAGTAGCCAAAGCATCAAAGTTTTTTGGAAACATGAATCCTTTGGTGTCTTTAGGTATAACTTTATTTATATCTTGGGCATTAAGACCAAAAGTTCCTGAAATACCTGACTTTGGAACTAATGAATTTGATGATTTTGAAAGAGGTATATTATTAAACAAACAATCCAATGACGCAAACATTCCTGTAATTTATGGAGAAAGACTTACAGGTGGAACTAGAGTGTTTATGGAAACTTCTGGAACAGATAATACTTATCTTTATATGTCTATCGTTATGGCAGAGGGAGAGATAAACGATATAGAGGAAATATTAGTAGATGATAAAGTGGTTACATTTGCATCTAGTTTTTCAGATAATACAGCAGTTGAAGTAGGTAGTGGAGATAGTAATTTTTATAAAGATTCAGAAAGTCTTATTAGAGTAGAGCCTCATTATGGAACAGATGGTCAATCAGCATCAACATTATTATCAACATTAAGTAATTGGGGAAGTAATCATAAACTATCTGGTTTATGTTATCTTGCACTTCGTTTTAAATGGAATCAAGACGCATTTACAGGAATACCAAAAGTACAAGCAAAGATTCAAGGTAAAAAAGTTGTAGCATACAATTCAGGTTTAGTTGCACAAACTGCTGCTTACTCTACTAATCCATCATGGTGCTTATTAGATTATTTAACTAATGCTAGATATGGAAAAGGATTAGCAGTAACTGAAATAGACTTACAAAGTTTTTATGATGCTTCATTAGTTTGTGAAACACAAGTAACACCATATTCAGGTGGTAGTGATATAAATATATTTGATATTAATACTGCAATAGATACATCAAGAAGTATTTTAGATAATGTTAGAGAGTTTTTAAAAGGTTGCAGAGGTTATCTTCCATATAATGCTGGTAAGTATAATTTAATTATAGAAACAACAGGAACAGCATCTATTACTTTAACAGAAGATAATATTATAGGTGGTTATTCATTATCAACACCAACAAAGAATGATAGATACAATAGAGTTATAGTTGGTTATGTTAATCCAGAACGTAATTATCAAGTTGATGAAGTACAATTTCCACCGATAGATGATTCAGGTTTAATAAGCGCAGATCAACACGCAACAATGAAAGCTGATGATAATGATTTTCTTTTAGAGGGTAGATTTTCATTTTCAACTATCACTTCTCAATATCAAGCTGAAGAAATGGCAGAGGTAATACTTAGAAGAAGTAGAGAAGCATTATCTTTAGGTATTAGTGTTGATTTTAATGGTTATGATTTAGCCATAGGAGATATTGTAAATATTACACATTCTAGTATTGGATTTTCTGCTAAACCTTTTAGAGTTATTGGAATTACTTTTAATCAAGATTTAACTGTAGGATTATCACTTGTTGAATACCAAGCATCACATTATACTTGGGCAACTAAGACTCAGGCAACTGCAATTCCATCAACTAATTTACCTAATCCATTTAATGTTCAACCACCAGCAAGTGTAACACTAGATGACCAATTAATTGAATACAATGATGGAACAGTTATTGTAGCTTTAGATGTTACTATTGGTGCAAGTCCAGATAGCTTTGTAGATTTTTACCAAGTAGAATATAAATTAAGCACAGATTCAGATTATATTATCTATGCACAAGGTTCAGGATTAAATCATAGAGTCTTAAATGTAATTGACCAAAATGTTTATGATGTAAGGGTTAAAGCAGTTTCAAGTATTGGTTCTAGTTCAACTTATGTAACAGCTACAAGAACTATTATTGGTGCTATTGAACCACCACAAGATGTTGAAGATTTTTCTTGTAATATTTTAGGACAAGAAGCACATTTATCATGGACACAAGTACCAGATTTAGATTTAGCATACTATCAAATTAGATATTCTTCTTTAACAGATGGAACTGGAGATTGGGCAAACTCTGTATCTTTAGTAGAGAAAGTATCAAGACCAGCAACTTCAATTAACGTACCAGCAAGAGTCGGAACTTATTTAATTAAAGCAGTTGATAAACTAGGAAACTTTAGTTCTAATGCAACAGCTATTATTTCTAATGTTACAGGGATTCAAAATTTTAATACAATAACATCAGTATCAGAACACCCAGATTTTGATGGAACATTAACAAATACAACAATAGTAGATGGTACATTAAGATTAGATTCTTCTGAATTATTTGATTCAGCTAGTGGAAACTTTGATGCAGAAACAACTAGATTTTTTGATTCAGGTGTAACTAATGCAGACTTCTATGCAAGTGGTAATTACTTATTTGCAGATATAGTTGATATAGGTGCTAAACATACTTGCAGACTTACAGCTAGTTTAAAACAAACTTCTGATGACCCAGATGATTTATTTGATAATAGATTAGGTTTATTTGATTCTCAAAATTCTAGTTTTGATGGAGATACACCAGCTAACTCTAATGCACATATTGAGATTGCAACAAGTGATGATAACTCTACTTACACAGCTTTTCAAAACTTTGTAATTGGTAATTATACTGCTAGATACTTTAAATTTAGAGTTGTTTTAACTTCAAGTGATTTAGCTTCAACTCCTGTGGTAGAAGAAATATCAATTTCAATAGATATGGAAGATAGAATATTTAGTGGAAATGATATAACATCAGGTGCAGCAACTAAAACTGTATCATTTACAAACCCTTATAAAACTGTTAATTATGCAGTTGGAATTACAGCAGAAGATATGGCAACTGGAGATTTTTTTATTGTAGAGTCAAAAACAATCAATGGTTTTAATGTAACATTCAAAAATTCAGGTGGAACAGCAGTATCTAAAACATTTGATTATATTGCAAAAGGATACTAAAAGGGATATAAGAAAACATTATGGCTCAACACGATTATAACATAGCAAACGCATCATTCCCTACAGTTAGAACAGATATAAATAATGTTTTATCTGCTATTAATTCAACTAATTCAGGTTCTTCAAGACCTAGCAGTGCTGTCGCTGGAACAATCTGGCTAGACACTTCAGGTGCAGCAACTGCACAACTTTTAAAAATGTATGATGGTGCTGCTGATATTCTTTTAGGTACTATTAACTTTACAGCTAACACAATAGATTGGGCAGATAGTGCATCAGAAGTTTCACTTGCTGGAGTAGAAACGCTTACAAACAAAACTTTAACTTCACCTAAAATAAATGAAGATGTAGTAGTAACTTCTACTGCAACAGAATTAAATAAATTAGACGCATTAAGTAGAGGAAGTATTCTTTATGGAAATGCTAGTGCTGTTACATCAATTTTAACAACTGGTACTGTTGGTCAATTTTTAACAACA
>Ga0222632_1000453_pt1 | contig 21921 bp, 15 predicted proteins | sample AntAcemetageno46_FD_179828 | JGI IMG/M metagenome (GOLD analysis project Ga0222632, IMG submission 179828) | Saline water microbial communities from Ace Lake, Antarctica - #46 | ecosystem: Environmental > Aquatic > Non-marine Saline and Alkaline > Saline | place: Antarctica: Ace Lake | collected...
GTTCTAACTTTAGTTGCTTCATTCTGTCACCTGTTGGGTGTTTCGGTTTTTATTTTGCAAGGCTACTTTAGCCACTGAACCCCAACAGGTTCCATCTTTTTATTGGATTTTATTTCACGGATTCAGGTATGTGATCTAACATATGATTTCGTTCATCCTAAAATAAGTGTCTAGTGCATTTTGCGATATCCTACCACTACTATTTTGTAAAAAGGCATTTCCAAGGGTCAATTACAGATTTACTAATGCGATATCATTCTAGACAGAGATCTACGATGTCCCCGCTTGAGGTTGTGATTTGCCCATTCATGTCCTAAACTGCGGTTTGCCTTCACTGCTACAGGCTCAAAGACCTTCAGTTCGGGGTATTTGGTCACTTCGTCCCCCTTATCAGGGGAGAAATAAATGGAAATCGAAAGCTCACCAGACAAATTCTTTAATCGCTGATTTACGCTAATAAGCGCTTATCCAACCAGACGCTAAAAACGATAAAATGAAACCTGATTATAAGTGTGAGTAGTCGGACAATCACGCTAATCTAGCCCTGAAACCCCAAACTTAGTTTGGAGGCTGGATTTAGCCTGAGTTCTTGATTTCCTAGATTTCAAACATCGTTTCTGCTTGGAGATGGAGATTTTCTTGCCAGTTCCGATTCTTTCGACAACTTACGGATTTTGATGATGCGGGCGTAGCTCAGCTGGATAGAGCATCGGTTTTCTAAACCGAGGGCCGTGGGTTCGAGTCCCACCGCCCGTACCATTGCGAAGCAATCATTTTCCGCGTAGCGGAACTGGGACGAGAACGTGGTCCGGTTCGCTACGCGCCCGGTCTTGTCGGCCTGAAGGCCTCGGAACGACGGAGGGAGCGAAGCGACTGGAGATGGGGCAACCGCAGGTTGATCGCGCAGCGATGCCGCACGTGGCACCAGTCCCACCGCCCGTAGCAGGCTTCGTCTGCAACATTTTTTAGCGAACTAAGCCTGTTCTGGTGGAGTGTTATGTTTTTGGACTCCACCGGCTCAGTGGAACTACGCCCGAGCAAGCCATTTCTGTGCGATCACTCTCGATGCAACGCGAACTGGGGGGAGAATGAGGGTAGGGCACTTTCGTCGAAAGTGCCGTTTGGCAGAGGGATTCGTTTGGCCATCCATAATCATTTGGCTGACTGGATTCTTTCGGCAAATGGTTGCCTCGGGGTGAGGCGCCTGAGGCTCTGCTGGCCTGAGCAAGCTCAGACACTACTTCATGTGGTCATTCTTGCTCCCCCACGGGTGTAATTAAATGTGCGGGGTGAACCTCTATTAGAAAAGGTCGCGCGGCATGGCCTCATGCCGCGCGACCACTTTCTACCCTGTTGAAATAATTGCACCCCTCCCCCACATTTTTCGAAAGTTCGGCTTCCCTTGTTTAGGGGATGTGTGACATAAGTAGGGCTTACTTCTCTCTTAACTACCTTTAACACGACTTGACCCTCTCATGATACGCACGTTTGGACGCTCGGCACTTGGTGTGGTTTTTGAGCTGGGGGAGATTTCTCTTTTCAGCTTTGGGGCGCTGCGTGGGTTCTTTGCACAGCGCCGTCGGCTGGCTAAGCTGACCCTGGCGATCCACGAGATCGGGGTGCGTTGTTTCCCGATCATTGCGACGGTGGGGCTGTTTACGGGCTTGGTCATGGGGCTGCAGCTCTACTACACGCTGGTCAAATTTGGTGCGGAGTCGGCTTTGGGCACGGCGGTGGCGCTTTCGCTCATCCGCGAGTTGGGCCCTGTGCTGACGGCGCTGATGATAGTGGGGCAGGCGGGTTCGGCGATGGCTTCGGAGCTGGGCATCCAGCGGAACGATGAGCAGATCGACGCTTTGGAGACGATGAGTATCGACCCGCTCGGTTATCTGGTGGGGCCGCGCTTGGTGGCGACATTGATTTGTTTCCCTATCCTGACGGCGATTTTTGATTTGATCGGCATTTTTGGCGGATACTTGACGGGTTCGGTGCTGCTCAATGTGGATTCGGGCGTGTATTGGAACCGTGTCTTCGAGAGTGTGACTTGGGCGGACGTGCAGGGAGGCTATATTAAGGCGCTGGTATTTGGGATACTCACCATCTCGATCTGTGCGTATCGTGGCTACAACACGCACCGAAAGGCGTCCTTCCCGGGAGTGCGCGGGGTGAGCGAATCAGCCACGCGGGCGGTCGTCTGGTCGAGCGTGTCAGTGCTGGCGGCGGACTATTTAATCACTTCGTTCCTGCTATAGTATGGATGCCTTTCTGAAAATACGTGGTTTGAAGAAGCATTTTGGTGACAACCGTGTGCTCGATGGCATCGATTTGGACGTGGCGGCGGCCTCGGTCACGACGATTATTGGTAAGAGTGGGATCGGCAAGTCGGTGCTCTTAAAGTGTATCGCGAACCTACTGCAGTCGGACGCGGGCACGATTGAGCTGGACGGCAAGGCCATTTCTCAGAGTCGGCGCCGTGCGAATAGCGATGCGGGCGTGTCGTTTAGCTACATGTTTCAAAATAATGCGCTTTTTGATTCGTTGACCGCCTTTGATAATGTGGCGCTTCCGCTGCGTGAAGCGACCAATCTGAAGAAGGCAGAGATCAAAGAGCGGGTGGATGAGATGTTGGCGCAGTTGGAACTAAGCGATTCGGCTGACCGCTATCCGGGCGAGCTCTCTGGTGGCATGAAGAAGCGGGTGGCGATCGGGCGGGCGTTGATTACGAAGCCGCAGGTGGTGCTCTTTGACGAGCCGACCACAGGGCTCGACCCCGAGCGTAAATACAGCGTGTTCGAAATGATTGCGGACTATCGTGAGCGGTTCGGCTTTACGGCGTTGCTTGTCAGCCACGACATCCCCGAGGTCTTCGAGATCAGTGATCAGGTGGCCTGGCTCGATGAGGGGATTATTAAATTTTTCGGAAGACCGGAAGAGTTGAACTCGGATGCGCAGTCGGCGCTTTCTGGTTTTCTCAGCAAGGCCAACTACGGCCGAAAACCCTGACTACAGCATGGAGGTGCTCAATAATTTATGAATAATCGAACCATTGAATTTCTCGTAGGCTGTTTTGTGCTCCTTGGGCTGGCCGCCGTGCTCTACCTCGCCATTCAAGTGGGCAGTGCGCGATTCTTCGGGAGCGACAGCTACACCATCACCGCACGTTTTAGTAGCACGAGTGGGGTCAATCCCGGCAGCCGAGTGGAGATTGCCGGCGTCCGTGTCGGCACAGTCAAAGACGTGGTCTTAGATGAGCGGTTTGATGCCATCGCCACTCTAGAGCTGCCGAACACGCTGGAACTGGATGAAGACACCATCGCCTCGATCAAGACAGCGGGCTTGATTGGCGACCGTTTTATTGACCTTTCGCCCGGTGGTGGCATGCCGATGGAGCCAGGCTATCAGATCGTAGACACTGAGTCGGCTCTTGATATCGAAAGCTTGATTAGTCGATTTGCGCTCGGAGGTATTGACGAGTAGTGAGAATAAGCTTATCAGCTCTATTATGTTAGATAATCTATTTAGGGCGCTATTGGTCGCCAGCTTGCTGGTCGGTGCGTCTGTTTCGGCGGAAGAAGTAGAGCGAGAGAAGCTTCAGGCGACCATCGATGCGGCTCTAGACGTTATTTATTCGGATTGTTGCACGAGCCTTTCAGACGAGGCGAAGCAGGCCAAAGTGCGCGAGGCGGTCGAGGCTAGCTATGATTTGGACGTGATCATCCGCCGCGCGATTGGCCGCAACTGGAAGCTGATGAGCGAGAGTGAGCAGGCCGAGATCTTAGATTTGGTCAAACAACTGGTGCTCAAAGCCTATGTGAAAGGCTTAAACGGGAAAGATCGCCCGGTAGTCACACTAGGGGAAGTCATTAAAGTCTCTGAGAAGCGGATGGAGATCAAGTCCACCGTGGTTTTAGACAAAACAACTTTCTACGTGCTCTACCGCCTGGCGCGGATGGAGTCTGGCTGGCAGGTTTACGATATTGTGGCGGAAAACGTAAGCGTCGTTTCCAACTATCGTGAACAAATCGATGATCATTTCCGTAAGGGCAGCAGTGCTGAACTGATTACTCGACTTAAAGAACTACTCGAAAAAGATAATACCAATGAAGACATACAACTCTAAATTTGCTCTGGCCGCTTTGCTCGGCCTCGTTCCCGCCTCCTATCTTTCTGCGCAAGATAGTTATTTGTCAGAAGAGGACTTATACAACGAGGAGATCATCGCAGAGGCTGACATTTACGATCCCATAGAAACGGTGAACCGCTACACCTTTGAGTTTAATGACTTCGTTTACATGAACGTGCTCCAGCCTATTGTCGATGGCTACACCGCGATTACTCCAGATCCAGTGGAGGAGGGTGCGAGTAACTTTTTTAATAATTTGAAATATCCTGTCCGTCTGGTTGGTAATCTCCTACAAGGTCGCCTCAAGGGGGCTTGGATCGAGACGGGGCGTTTCGCGATCAATTCGACTGTCGGTATCGCCGGAATTATGACGCCTGCGGATGCGGTTGATGGCTTTGCTCCGATCAAATCTGAAGACGTCGGCCAAGCAATGGGTTCATGGGGAATCGGCGAGGGGCCTTATCTGGTCTTGCCGCTGCTCGGCCCCTCCAATCTGCGTGATCTCGGTGGTTTGATCGGGGACCGTGCGGTCAATCCGCTGAAAGAGCCTTTCAGTGTAATCAATGATTGGAACTGGGAGTGGCGTCTGGCTCTGACTAGTTCGGAGTTTATTGCCACCAGCCCAAGCCTCATGGAGCGCTACAAGCAGTTTAAGGGCAGTGCCATCGACCCTTACAGCTCGATGAAGAACGGCTTTACTCAATATCGCCGCGGTGCGGTGGCAGAGTAGGGGCTGCGATTTTATTTGTAGAGCGCTGACGGCCGTCGGTGTTAGCCGTCTGCTTGAAGGCCGACGGTCACAATGGCTATCGCCATCATGCTACGGAGCCTGTCGCTATCGCCATCATGCTACGGATTCGTTGCGCTAATCCTTATTCCTCGCTGTCGTCGTTTTCGAGACTGTGGAGATCCTTCGATGTCAGTAAGTCGATCAACTTCTTCATCGCAGGCGTGAGGACGCGGCCTTTGCGATGAATGAGAGCGAGCGGGCGCTTGTAAGTCTTGTTCTTAAACTTGATCACCTTGAGTAGACCCTGCGCTTCTTCGCGAGTTACAGTGGTCTGGGGCAAGATGGCGATGCCGGCATTGATCTCGACCGCGCGTTTCACGGTTTCGACGTTATCGAACTCCATTACAGGTTCCATATCGAGATTGGCTTCGCGAAAGATCTGATCGGTCGCTTTGCGGGTGGGGATGTCTGGCTCGAAGCCGATGAACTTTTGATCGGCGATTTCTTCGAGCGTCACGCTCTTCTTGTTCGCCAACGGGTGCTCGGGGCTGACGACGAGAACTAAAATATCGTCGTGGAAGGGGAGCACTTCTAGCTGCTTATGTTTCTGTGGATAGGCGACTAGGCCGAGGTCGATCGAGTTTGTGAGAATGTCTTCATAGACATTGTTTGCGCGCCGGTATTCGACGCGGATGTTGACCTCGGGGTATTTGGTTAAGAATGCCTTCACGTAGGGTGGCAACTCATGCAGGCCGATACTGTAAACGGTCGAGATGTGGATCGTGCCGCTGATCACCTTTTTCATCTCTTGCAGTTCACTGTTGAGCTTGTCGTAGAGGTAGAGAACCTCCTTGGCTGATTCGTAAAGTTTTTGCCCCTCGCGCGTGAGTCGAAATTGCTTTTGGCTGCGATCCACAATTAATATGCTGAAATGCTTTTCCATCGCTCGCAATTGTTGGCTCACCGCAGACTGCGTGATGCCGTTGAGTTTGGCCGCGCGGGAGAAGCTCTCGCTTTCGACCAAATCAGAGAATATTTTGAAGTTTTCGACGTGCATGATTTAGGTGTATAAACCAGTCTAATGAAAATGCAATAACTAATTAAGCAAAACTAATAATGCAAACTACATTAACAAACCCGTTAAATATCTAATGATCGATTTCCCTAGCTTTGAAGAAAACGTATCGTCGGTTCGGGCACGCATGGCGCGAGCTTGTGAGGCCTGTGGGCGGGCATTGGACACGGTTTCTCTGCTGCCAGTCACTAAAAACCACCCTGTGGATGCGGTGGAGTATGCCGTGCGCAGTGGCTTAGCGGCGGTTGGCGAGAACCGCGTGCAAGAGGCTTCTGATAAGCGTGGCTCATGCAGTGGTGAGGTGCGCTGGGAGCTTATCGGCCATTTACAGAGCAATAAGGCGCAAGATGCAGTCGTGATTTTTGACCGGATCCAGTCGGTCGACTCGCTCAAACTGTTGCGGCGCCTCGATCGTTTCGCAGGGGAGCAGGGTAAGTCGCTAGCTATTTTGTTGCAATGCAACACAGGCGAAGACCCGAACAAGTATGGTTTTGCGGTCGAAGAGGCGGATTCCGTGCTCGAAGCCGCGCTGGGAATGGATCACTTGCAGGTCGAGGGGCTCATGACGATTGCACCGCTCGATGACGATCCTGAGGTGGCGGGCGCTGCCTTCGACCGACTACGGGTGCTCCGCGATGGCTTGACCGAGCGATTTGGAGTGCCGCTGCCCGAGCTTTCAATGGGTATGACGGGGGATCTCGAAGCGGCCATTGCAGCGGGATCGACGCAGATTCGCGTCGGCACGGCGCTCTACGGCCAGCGTTGAGTGGGGTAGGGCAATTCCCCCCCCCCCGTGCTTCGCTCTTCGAGTTGCGCAGTGCACGGCAAGGTAGGCTGTCTCAAAAACTTCGAAATACACCCAAATCGTTACCGATTCGGTTACAAAGGGCGTAAATGTAGCCGTTCCGAGCGGAGCGACCAGACCGGGCGCAAAGCTCGGGGTGCAATTAATCTGCGGGGTATGAATCTATTGAGAGCAGGTCGCGCGGCATGAATCTCTTGAGAACAGGACGCGCGGCATGGCCTCATGCCGCAGGTAGGCGTATGAAGGTGCGGCATGAGGCCATGCCGCGCGACCACTTTCTACCCTGTTGAAATAATTGCACCCCAAAGCTCGTACTTGCCGCTTTTAGAGTTGCGGGGTGTTCTCAGGCTCTTTGTTGTTGTCGGCTTTTATACCCCTGTAACCTACCATTTTTTTCTAGAATATGTATCTTAAAGAGATCGTCATTAGTGGCTTTAAGAGTTTCGCCGACCGCACACGTTTGGATCTGCGCCAAGGCGTCACCGCCGTGGTTGGCCCCAATGGTTGTGGTAAGAGCAATATCGTCGATGCGATCCGCTGGGTGCTCGGCGAGCAAAGTGCCAAAGCCTTGCGCGGTGCTTCCATGCAAGACGTCATTTTCGAAGGCACAGATAAGCGCAAGGCGCTCCCGACTTGCGAAGTGACGCTGACTTTTACCGACTGCGAGGCCGAGCTCGGCACTCAGTTTAATGAAGTCGAGATTTCTCGCCGCGTCAGCCGCGACGGTGGCAGCGACTACTTTATCAACGGTAAAGTCTCCCGGCTCAAAGACATCCAGCGGCTCTTTGCCAATACCGGGGTGGGGCGCGTTTCCTACTCCTTCATGCTTCAGGGGCAGATCGACCAGATTCTGTCCACAAATCCCTCCGAGCGTCGCACCATTTTCGAAGAGGCCGCCGGCATCACTCTCTACAAAGCACAGCGCAAGGAAGCCCTCAGCAAGCTCGCCCTCGTAGATGCTAACCTTGCTCGCGTGACCGACGTGATCGAGGAAGTCTCCCGTCAGATCGGCTCGCTCAAGCGCCAAGCCAGCAAGGCACTTCGCTATCAGCGCATCAAGCACCGCCTCACGCACCTCGATCTCGCCTTTAACGCCTATCGCCACGCCGATCTGAATCAGTCGATCACACAGGTGGCTGAGCGCGCCTCCGAGCTGCGGAAGAAAGTCGAAACGCACACCGGTACTCTTGAGCGCGACGAGTCTACTCTGCTGGAGAAAAAGGCACAGCGCGCCGGCCTCTCTCAGAAGATGGAAGAGCTCCAGCAGCGCGTTTACAATCTCCGTTCCGAAAAGGAAAACGCCGACAACCAATCCGAGTTTTCCACCATCCGCTCGAAGGATTTGGACGCGCGTATCGCCGAATACCAAAAAGAGATCGCTGACCTCGAAAGGCAGAAATCTGAACTTGCTGCCCGCGCTAAGGACGAATCCGAAAACAAGCAAATGCAGCTCGGCGTCGTCGACGACTCCGATCGTATCTTCCGCGAAAGAAATAACGAACTCGTCGCTGCGCAGGAAAAGCTCGGCGAGATGGAGGGCGAGCTACAAAAGCGCCGCCAAGACGTGCTCACTGCCGAGAACCGCATAAATCGCGCTCGTTCCCGCTGCACCACGCTCGAAGTCGATCTTAAGACCTATCAGGTCAAGCACGCCTCGCTGACCGAGAGCGCTATCGGCTTGAAAGAAGAAGTCGTCATTTTAGAAAAAGGCCTCGCCGAGATTCAGCGCCTGCTCGAAAAGCGCCGTACGGAGCAAGCGGCCAGCGAGCAAGCCGTCGAAAAAGCCCGCACCGAATCGCGCGAGATTTTGACGCAGTTCCGCAGCTTACAAGAGCGCATCCAAGAGCAAGACCGTGGTATCGCTCGTAAGACCGCACAGCTTAATGTGCTCGAAGGCCTTCAAGCTAAATTCGAAGGCTTTGGGGAAGGTGCCAAGGCCATTCTCGGCGACAAGCTGAGCGACGTCGTTTCTAAAGACAGCGTCTCCATCATTTCCAAAGAGTTGACCGTCGATAGCACATACACGACTGCACTCGAGACCTTGCTCGGCTCCGCTGCCGACGCCCTCTATATCGGCGATTCTGCGAAAGCACTTTCCGTCATCGGTAAGCTCGATGCCGACTTCCTCGGTCGCGCCTGCTTGCAGATCGACCTCACGCCGGCCACTGCGCCATCTAATGCCGAGCTGCCCGCTGGCCTTGTTCCTGCCCAGTCGGTCGTCTCCGTTCGCAATCCCGACTTGCAGAGCCCCGTCGAACGCCTCCTTACAGGCTGTTATTTCGTCGATAGCCTCGATCAATTCATCGAGTTCTGGAAAGCTAACCCTGATTTTAACTTCCTCCTCGTCGCCACCCGCGACGGCGAGATCATCGATTGCCGAGGCCTCATCCACGGTGGCCGCACCACGGGTAAAAAGTCTTCCAGCGTATTGGAGCGCGAGTCCGAGATTCGCCGCCTGCGCAAAGAGATCGAGACCGAGCGCAAGGCGCTCAACGAACTTCGCGAGCAAGCAGGTGCCCTCGACGAGCGTCGTAATGTGGCCGAGGCCACCGTCGAAGAGCAGCGCAAGCGCCAAGGCGACCTAGCCAGCGAGGTCTCCGGTCTCGTGGCCGAAGAGCGCAATCAGACTCAAAAGATCGAGCACAACGCGCGTAGCCGCACCCAGGCCGAAGACGAAGTCGCCCGCCTCGATGCCAAGCATGGCGACTCGGTCACCGAGCTGGAAAACGCCAAAGAAGAACTCACCGCTGCCGAAAAAGGCCTCAAAGACGAGCGCCAAGGCGGCACCGATCTCGAAGCCGCGATCGAGCGCTCCCGCGAAGCACGCGACCATAAGCGCGAAGCCCTCGCCGACGTTCGCCTCGAACTCGCCGAGAAGAAGCAACGTCTCGAATCCGCCGACCGCGCCCTCGGCGAAGTCCAGCGCGAGACGGCCAGCCTCCAGCACCGCATCCTCCGCCGTAACCAGGAGATCGACACGATCAACGAACAGATTGCTCAGCTCAAGCAGTCCGGCCAGCACGAGGCCGGTAAGAGCGAGGAACTCGCCAAGACTTTAGTCATCGTCACCAACGAACTCGCGAAAGACCGCGATCAACTCAAAGAGATCGACACCACGATCAGCGGGATCGACGACGGCCTCGCCGGTCGCCGTAGTGAGAGCCGCACCTTTGATCAAGAGTTGACCAAGCTCGAAATCCGCCTCGCCAAAGAGCGCTCGCAGCTCGGCTTCATCCAAAGCACGACGCAAGACGAGTATCAAGCCGATCTCTCGAAGGTTGATTGGAAGGCTGAGCTATGGGAGGGCAATGTCGAGTTTGAGAAGCGCGTCAACCTCGACGACATGGACGACCCCGACAAGCTCGCCGCGCAGCCCAAGCACGAGCGCCGCGACCCGACCGAGGAAGAACTCGCTGAGATGGATAACACTAACTGGTCGACGATTGAAGAAGAGGTCGGCGAGCTCAAAGGGCGCATCGCCAACATGGGCCCCGTCAACCTCGACGCCATCAGCGAATACACCGATCTCAAAGAGCGCCACGACTTCCTCAAAGGGCAAAGCGAAGACCTCTGGAACTCGAAGAACAAGCTCGTCGAGACGATCGACGAGATCAACGAGACCTCGCAGACCCTCTTTAGTGATACCTTCGAACAGGTGAAGAAGAACTTCGCTTTCACCTACGGTAAACTTTCCGGCGGCGGCGAGTCCGATCTACTGCTGGTCGATTCTGATGATCCCCTTGAGTCTGGAATCGATATTATCGCTCGCCCTCCCGGGACTCGTCTCAAGAGCGTTACACTGCTATCAGGTGGGCAGCGTACCATGACCGCCGTCGCGCTGCTCTTCGCTATTTATATGGTCAAGCCCAGCCCATTCTGCGTGCTAGACGAGATCGACGCCGCCCTCGACGATGCCAATATCGGCCGCTTCTGCGAGACCCTGCATGGCTTTACCGATAAGTCGCAGTTCCTCATTGTCACGCACAACAAGCGCACCATCTCCAACGCGGATACCGTCTTCGGGGTGACCATGCCAGAGAAGGGCGTCTCCACGCTGCTCTCCATGCGTTTTAATAAAGAGAACAAGCGCTCCGAAATGGCCGCCGCAGAAAACCAGCAGCCGTTCTAGGTCGTCTTCCGTAGCCTCGATCCTCCAGGGTCCCGCTTCGCTTTTCAAGCTACGCAGGTCGCCGTCCAGTTTTGTAGCGGAACGAGAAACTCGTTTCGACCGCATTGCCTTGAGCGATCCCCGCTCGAAATCGCTTCGCGAGTCCGCGACAAAGAAGTTGAGTCCGCAAGGCGCCATCCTCGGCGTTTTTAGACCCGAGGAGTTCGTCCCCCTACATTTCTTCTCGACAGTTCGACCGCTAGCGAGATTATTGATTCTATATGAGCCGACCGACTACTGCCCTGATTGTTGATGACGAAGCTCATCTGCGTGCTTATTTAAAGCTTATCTTGAAACAGCTGGGTTTTGAGAAAATCTACGAGGCATGTAATGGTCAAGAGGGGATCGACTTCTACAAGAAATGGAACCCGGAATTAGTCCTTATGGACGTCAATATGCCGCTCAAAGAAGGTCTAGAGGCGCTCAAAGAAATCGTCGAATACGATGAGAATGCTGTCGTGGTGATGGCCTCTTCGGTCGCTTCGCGGCAGGCCGTCGAAACGAGTGTCCAACTCGGCGCCTCCTACTACCTGCGTAAGGACATGAAGAAGGAAGTTGTGATTGAGACGCTTCATAACTTGATTGAGGAGATCTGGGGCGCGTAATTTTGATTAGCTATGAGTGAGGAGAAACAGCAGCAGCCATCATCCGCAGAATCGGAAGCGCATGCACCATCGCCTCCGAAGGGTGTTCGCTATTCGCTTAAGGAAATGATGGAAGAAGTGGCCATCGACCGGAGAGATTCTGTTTTCGGACGTGAACTCGTCGATGCGACTGAGATCGAAAAAATGTTTAGCAAACAAGTGCGAAAGAAGAAAAGGAAATGAGTCTGACGATCCGTGAACAGCTTCTGCAAGAGCACCACGTCATGCTCTCTGACGAGGCCTATGACCGTGCGCTCCTCAGTGCCGACGAGGACACGCTCGATTTTGTCGAGTATATGATCGAGGAAGAGTTGGTTAGTAAGGAGGTCGGTTGCCGCATTTGGAGCGATCGTATTGAGTCCGCTTATGTCGACCCGCTCTCCACTATTATTAGCGAAGAGGCTATTTCCAGCATCCCGATCGAGATCGCTCGCAAGGGCAATGTGATGCCACTCTATGAGATCGAATCGGCTCTCACCGTGGCGATGCCTGATCCACACAACAAGCCCTTGATCGATCGCCTCGCCGCGATCACGGGTAAGGAGATTAGTGCCGTATTTTGCCTGACTACCGAGGTGCAACATGCGATCGAGCTGCACTACAGCACTGATAAAAGCGTTGAAGAACTGATCGACCAGTTGGAAAAAAGTCAGGGCGCAATTTTAGCTAAGCTGGAGCCAGATGAGCTCGCAGGCATGAGCGAATCGAAGTCGATCATCGGGCTATGCGACGCGCTGCTCTACTTGGCGATTAAAGAGCGTGCCTCCGATATACACATGGAGCCGCGCGAAGATTCGACCAACATCCGCTTCCGGATTGACGGCCGTTTGCAGCATATTTTCACTATCGCCGCGGCATTACACGCGCCGCTCAAGTCGCGCATTAAAATTCTCTGTAATCTGAACATTGCTGAATCTCGTTTCCCCCAGGACGGTCGCTTTTCGGTGCCATTGGGAGCGGAGCAAGTCAATTTTCGGGTATCCGTCATTCCCACGATCTACGGTGAGAAGCTCGTGCTACGCCTTCTGGCGCTGACCGGTAAAAAAGATTTTCGCTCGCTCGATCAGATGCTCATTTCGCAGTCGATCCTCGAGCCCTTTAAGCAGGTCATCCGTAATCCCAACGGTATGATATTTGTGACTGGCCCTACCGGCTCCGGTAAATCGACGACGCTCTACGCAGCGCTCCACGAGATCAATACGGCAGAGGTCAATATTTGCACGATTGAAGACCCCGTAGAGACTCGGATGACTGGAATTATTCAGTCTCAGGTCAACGCCAATATAGACCTGAAATTTTCGACTCTGCTGCGCTCGCTTCTACGCCAAGATCCCGATGTGATTCTGGTTGGGGAGATTCGTGACTTGGAGACTGCCAAGATTGCGACCGAGGCCGCGCTGACCGGACACTTGGTCTTTGCCACGCTACACACGAATAACGCGATTCAGGCGGTCATCCGCTTGATCGAGTTGGGGATCGAGCCCTACATGGTGGCGCCTTCACTACTAGCTGTGTTGGCACAACGATTGTCCGCGCGTATTTGCGAGAATTGCAAGCGCGCCTACACGCCGGATGAAGATGTTTTGCGCAAATTTTTCCACGACTACAAGGAAGTCGAATCTCCTATTTTCTACGAAGGGCAAGGCTGCTCGCACTGCCGTAACACAGGCTATCGAGGTCGCATCGCCTTCCATGAAATGGCATTGGTGACGGACGAAATGCGCTCGCTCATTTCCGCAGGTGGCGCTGATGCCGAGCTAGCGGCGGCTGCCAAGAAGGTAGGTTACCGTCCGCTCCGTTATGATGGCTTGAAAAAAGTCCTGCTCGGCTTCACCACGGTGCAAGAGCTGGAAGCACACGCCTCTTTTGATTGGGTCGGGTAGTTTTTTTCCCGTAGCCCCCGAACTCAGTTCGGGGGAGTGTTATGCCAAGCACCAGACCCCAGCTCCGAGAGCCGAGGCTACTATAGGCAAGGCACTACGGCAAAACCCGCGCTTGTTCGTCAGGCGTCGGCAGCTCGCAGGCATCTTGAGCAAAGAATCTGTGCCGATTTCGCGCGACCCAATTGTAGACCACATCGCGCCAGCTGCGCGGAATCCAGCGTGCAGGGTAGGCGAACCAGCGCCAGTGACTGCGAATGTCGATGATCGCACAGAGCACCGCTTCGGAGCGTAAGAGTATCTCCGAGTGGCCGTCGCCCACAGGACGTTGATAGATCGCGGTCGAAAGTGTTTCACGCAGCGATGGCTCTAGGCAATGCGCCGCCGTCTCTCCTTGAATCGGCGCGAAGTGTAAGAGCGCTTGATCGTCTCGCTGCATCAGGAAGCGAACGGAGCGGCTGCATAAACCGCAGTCGCCGTCGTAGAATAGTATCGCTTGTGATGATAGGCTCACGCAGCTACCCTAGTTAGGACTACTGATATGTCGAACGTAGTTTCATTTTGCAGCATGATGCTTGCAAACCTTGAGCCTGTCGAAATGGCCATGGTCATTGTGAGCGTCGCCCAAGCACCCCGCGACAACGGCTATCGCCGTCGTTCTACAAAGGGTGTCATTAAAAGTGCGGGGTAATCCGCTAAGAGGAGCATCAATAGTAGTCGAAGCGGTCACGCTTTGGACGATCAAAGCCAGATGCTCCAAGCGTCCAAAGTCTTACGATTGATCCGGTCTGATTCGTAGCCAGTCTGATTGCCTGACGGCTTGGAACGGCTACAATTACCCCGTGGATATAATCGCCGGCGTTCTACAAATAAGTAGTCGATTATTCCGCGCTCAGCCACTCGACTTTATAGAAATTCGCACTCCCGCTAGCGGTTAGGTCGATATATTCTAACTCGTCGTCGCCGGACTCGGCTGTGATCGCGGTCGTCGTGAGCCGTGTCCAAGTTTCGTTGGCGAGGTCGCCGCTGCGCCAGATGTGATAGCTGCGTCCTGGCACTACAGGCCAGACCACTGCAGGCATCCCACTGCTGAAAGTGGGCTTCACATTGAAAGCCCGCTCCGGATCGAGGCGATCGAAGACGCCGTCGGCCGAGCTGTCGCGCAGAGCGGCTACGGGCACGGCGAAAAATTCATCGGGGTCGATGTTGCCGTCGCTATTTCCATCGGGAGCTTGAGAGGCCAGCACCGTGCCGATATCTGTCGGGTAGGCCACCGCGCTGAGGTAGAGCATCTCGGGCAGGTCGCCGAACACCTCGACGAGATCGATCACACCTTCGAGACGGCCGCCGCTTACACTGTCGCGCCAAACTTGAGTGCTGCCGCTAGTATTAAACCAAGCGGCATACTGATTAGCCGATTCTGATCCGATGAATGGAGAGCCGATCGGGAGTGCAGTCGTGCCGGATTTGTCCCATGGGGCGGGGCTAGTCGCACTGCTTTCGAGGTGATCTCCGATCAGGATGAAGTGATCGTTGCCCCCTTCTGAGGGTGTCCAAGTAGCGACATAGAGTAGGGTGCCACGCACCGCCGCGAAGATTCGCATACCGGGGTTGTTGACCAAATAGCCGTCGGGGTCGGAACTCGCGCCAATTTCAAAAGAAGGCGGGGCAGCCTGCGTGCTAATGGATAGGCCAGTCGTGGCACCGGAGTAGCCGCCTTCGTTGCCTGCGATGATCGTGTAGGTATAGTTTGTGGCCGCGCCGAGTCCGGAGTCGGTGAAGTGTGTTTCGCTGAGACTTGCGATTTCGCTGCCATCGCGGCGGACGCGGTATTCCGTCGCCGTAGTGCTCGCTTCCCAGTTCAGGCTGATTGCGCTGGCTGAGAGTGCGCTTGCGCTCAGGCCTGTCGGCGTGTCGGGCGCATCGGGCGCGGCGGGCGTGCTTGCCTCGGTCGGGCTAGAGGGGGCGGAGTCGCCCGCAGAGTTTGCGGCTTGTAGGCTGTAGCTGTAGGTCGTCTCTGCGGAGAGTGGCGCGTCGCTATAGCTCGTGCCGACTACGTAGGCGATAAAGGATCCGTCACGGAAGACGTTATAGCCGTCGGCCGTGTCCACCGCGCTCCAGCTGAGGTCAATGGTGTAGCTGTTCGTGGCGTTGGCTATTGGTGCTGCAGGTGAGACGGGAGCTTCGGTCGCGCTGCCGTCGTCCTCCACATAGACGTGCTGGATCTCGGATTTATGCACGTTGCCCTGGATATCGCTCGCTTCGATATAGTAATCGAGCAGTTTTTCTTTGAATCCGGTCACCTTGCTTTGATTAACCTTGGCGAAGTAGTAGTCGGCCAGCTCTGGTGGCTCTATGAAGTAGTTGATCTGCCCGTTGCTCGCGGCCGCGTTCAGATCGGTTTGTGTCTTCGGTAGCGGCTTTTTTGTCATCGCGATGCTGATCCATTCACCGACTTCGCTGCCTCCCGCGTAGAGTTCGTTTTGGTTGGTTGCTAGGGGGTTCGTGCCGTCCCCATCGACGCGGATTTTTAAGTTCACACTCGTGATGCCCGAGAGATCGTAGGCATGCGTCCAGATGTAGAATTCGGACGGCATCTTTTTGAGGAAGTTCGTATCGCCTCCGGGAATGCTGTTAAACCAGCCGAAGGTGTGGCCACCAGGATTGTAGGGGAAGCGCTGTGGCTTGAGCACGGAGGGTGCCGTGCGGTCGTTCGCGCGGCGTTCGTTCGTCATCCACGCTTGCAGTTTTTGGATCGCGCGGGTCGTGGCCAGTGCGGGTTTCACTTCGTCGTCGTTGCCGAGGCCGCCGTAGTAGTTGAAGCCCGAGTCTAGGCCGCCAAGGTAGATGTGCCAGGCCAGCTCGACATCGTTCGGGCTCGTCCAGGTGCCGTCCCAATCGTAGGGCGCTTGGATCTTCCAGTCTTCCACGCTGCCGCCTTCGTCGCGCAGAATTTGCTCAGCCGTCTCGACCCAATTAGCCCCCGTGATGATGGGTGCCCAGCTCCAGAACTTCAGGGCAAAGCCGGGTGTTTCCATATCTACAATCGTGCCGGGCACAATCGTCGTGCTGCCAGGCGCAGCGACGGGGGGCTCGAGCCATTTCAAAAAGTAGGGTGAGCCGTAGTCGCTCTCGGGGAAGATCCATGCGCCGTCTTCGACGTGTGCGACGGGTGCCGCCCCGCCGTGCGCGTTGACGAAGTCCTGCGGTGTCGTCGGGTTGTAGGCGCCGAAGAGTTGCGGCGTAGCTTCAAACCACGAGCTGGAGCCGCCGCCCCAAGCGTTGTCGCCATCGGTCGAGGGCATCACGAGCACGGGGCGGGCCGCGTCGTTGGCAAAGGGTTCGATGTAGGTGCTGACTTTGCCCGTGCCTTCGTTGGAGTAGCCGTAGCGGTAGCTCAGCACATCGTCCGAGGGCACCATGATGATGGTCGACTCCGCGCCCGTCTCGGGATTCACGTATTTCGACTTGTGCAGTTGATAGGCGAAGGGCGATACATTCCAAGCCGCATTCCCGGGGTTGGGCTGCGCATACCACCAGCCGTCGGTTGGGGAGGGGCCGAGTCCGTCAGCCTGGTTCGGCGGGCTAGAAAAAATGCCGTAGTTGCCGTTATCGATATCGAATTGGTCAAAGTAGGTCGGGCAGGTGCGGCTCAAGTGGTGACTGGCCACGATCACCCATTCGTAGCCCTCTTCTGCCAGCACATCGACTATGTGGCGGGAGAAGGCCATCTCGGTCGGGAAGAAGCCCTTCGAGTGGTCGCTCAGGTCGGAGTTGCCGCCCCAGGCCTTCCACCAGGCCTGTTTGAAGATGCGGATTTCTTTGCGCAGCACCTCTTTCGGTAGGAGCGGCGCGAGTGAGTGGTGATAGGTGAACCCAACTAGATCGAGCCGCGAGGAGCCGCTCGGTGTCGTCCAGTTGCGCGCGGTCGTGTTATCGTTGTTCCAGCCGCTGCTATAGCCCAGATGGCCGCCCGCGCCGAGATCGCGCACGTTGTCGATCAGAGAGCCAGAGTAGCTCAGGGCGAAGCCCCCGCGATTGTCGATGCCCGCGAGTGAGTTCTTCGGGTTGCTCTGGTAGGCGGCACGACGGTCGTCCTTGCCGAAAATGTCGGTCAAATTGTTTTCCGGATGCTGCGCAGTGGAGCCAGTGTAAGAGCGTCCGCCTTTCAGCACGATCGAGTCCCAAGCGTATTCCACGCGACTGTTCTGCCCGCCGTTGGTATTCCACTCCGGCCAGTAGAGGGGCTGGTGGTTGTGCCAGAAGCGGGAGATGAAAACGTTGTCGCTATCCGCGTGGGCGGAGGTGGCCGAAAGGACTCCCAAGATGAGAGCCAGTAATTGTCGAGTGGGTAGGGGCATAGTCGGGGATTTTACATACTACGCCGCCGACGGCTGCTTTCTAGCTGCTTTCAGGCTCTACGGTTGAATGGTGTGTGCCCTTGTTTATCCTTAGATGGAGGGGCGACCTCCGTGTCGACCATGCAGGTGCGAGGGCTCGGAATCACTTTCTTTGCTGTAACCACGGAAAAGGCGCTCCGTATTAGGAGCGCCTCGCAATGAATGTATTCGACGTTTGAGCTTGGACGTTGGACGTTCGCCCGTCCTTACCCTTGGATCTCGGCAAAGGCCCAGTCGAGCCACGGCAGGAGCGCTTCGATGTCGGCGGTGTCGACGGTTGCGCCGCCCCAAATACGAAGACCCGAAGGTGCGTCGCGGTAGCTGCCGAAGTCGTAGCCCACGCCTTCTTTATCAAGGAGGCTGACCAGCTGTTTGGCCTTGGCTGCTTGCTCGTCCGCCGGCAGCGCTGCATACCAGTCGGCAGTGATCTTTAGGCAGATCGATGTGTTCGAAATTGTAGCCGGGTCTTCCGCCAGGAAGTCGATCCAATCAGTCTTGGCCACCCAATCAGCGATGGCCTTTAGGTTGCCTTCCGAGCGCTCGATCAGAGCGGGCAGGCCGCCGATGTTTTCCGCCCAGCGGAGGCCGTCGACCGCGTCCTCGACGCAGAGCATGGAGACGGTGTTAATGGTCGCACCGCTAAAGATGCCACTGATCAATTTGCCACCCTTCGTCATGCGAAAGATCTTCGGCATCGGCCAAGCTGGGGTGTAGCTCTCGAGGCGCTCGATCGCGCGCGGGCTGAGCACGATCATGCCGTGAGCGGCCTCCCCACCCATTACTTTTTGCCACGACCATGTGACCACGTCTGTCTTACTAAAATCGATGTCCATCGCGAAGACCGCAGAAGTCGCATCGCAAATCGTCAGGCCTGCTCGGTCTGCCGGAATGAAGTCGAGGTTAGGCAGCTTCACGCCAGAGGTCGTGCCGTTATAGGTGAAGACCACATCGTTATCGAAATTGACCTTCGAGAAATCGGGTAACTGACCGTAGTCGGCCTCGTGCTTCGTCACGCCTTCCAGTTTGAGTTGCTTGAGCACGTCCGTCACCCAACCAGAGCCGAACGACTCCCACGCGCACATTTCCACGCCGCGCTCGCCGAGCAGCGACCACATCGCCATCTCGACCGCACCCGTGTCGGAGGCCGGCACGATGCCGCAGACGTAGCCCTCAGGCAGACCGAGGATCGAGGCGGACTTATCGATCACTTCCTCGATTCTTGCCTTTGCAGGCTTCGCTCGGTGGGAGCGACCGACAAGGGCACCGTCGAGCGCGTCGAGCGACCAACCCGGGCGCTTACTGCAAGGGCCGGATGAAAAGAAAGGGCGATTAGGCTTTGTAGCTGGTTTCATGATAGAAAAAAGGCCGAAGTTAGGAGTTCGCACTTAGATGTCGAGAATCCGTTTCGGGAAAGTAGGAGAGGGGGTGTCATTGCGAAATTTGTCAGGTGATCTATAAACCTAGACTGCTCTAATCGCCGCAAAATGCGCAAAAGACGCAAAACCAAATAGATGTAGGTTTTGAGACCTCGCCCCCGATTCATTTCATTCATTATGCCCTTCGGCGGGACTTCGAAGCATTTTGGCGAGCTATACTTTTGAGTGAAATGCCGCAGCAGTCTCTATTTTGCGCCTTTTTGCGGCACTCTCTACTGCCAAATTTAGGATAAAGTAGCACAGGTATCCTGCCTGTGGCCGATCAAGATGACACCGGCAGGATGCCTAGGCTACAGCGTGAGAGTCAATCCGAGCTTACGTCCCCGTGTTGAGCTAGAGTGCTTGGCCTCGCATCACTACTCTATACGGTGCCTTTATGCTCTGTCGTGGAGATTAAGATTAGGATTAGGATGAAGGAGCATCTTCGTCGGAACTACGTCGGCCTGAATCGCATCGGCCTGACTCGTTGCTTACTCTGCGGCGGGTGCGGCCGCGGCGGGTTCTGCGGCGGGTGCGGCGGCGGCGGGTTCTGCAGCGGGCTCTGCAGCGGGCTGCTTATTCTTGATATACTCGATCATCTTGGCCTGCATGCTTTGGCTGGCTTCCATAATCGCGGGCATCATGACTTGCATACTCTTCTGCTGGATCTCGGGCATTTTGGTGATCGTGGCTTTGCCCGCAGGTGTCGTGTAGAAATTGGACATGCCTTCGAGCTCCTCCTTCGTAAATACTTCGGCGTAGGCCTCTGTCATGCCTGTCTGGATCGGTTTCCAGTCGATGTCCGCAAACATCTCGCGCATGATCTTTTGTTGAAACTGGATGAAGTCCTCATCATTCTGCCCCATTTTTTCCAATTGCTGAGTCATCATGGAAGACATCGCATCCATCTGCGCGTCGAGGGTGTCGTTGATCATTTGCTCAAAATTCATGAGATTCATCATACGCTCGGCCTCTGCCAGACGTTCTTCTGGCGTGCCGTCGGCATTTCGCCCCTGCGTGACCGCAGCCATCCCTAACTCAATGCGCTCGTCTTCATTTTGCAGAACCAATACCCGTGCCTCCGGATCATACTCGGTCAGTTGATAGCCATTGAAACTCTGCCCGATCTTTACCCAGCCGCTTGATTTCCCTTCACTGTCGCTCAGAGAAAAGGCGCGGTTCTCACCGAGATCGAGAATGCCTCGGAGGAAATAACTATTCTCTTCAGCAGAGAAAGCGCTGCAGGTGGAGAGCGCGAGAAAGAGGGCGAAGGCTTTGATTAATTTCATCGTAATAGAATGGTTTGAAGTGAGGGTCTTTAATGACTGCGAATTTCAATTTAGGCAACGTTAGATCAACAAGACCTCACTAGTCGCAATTTTTAACCGCTTATGACCGCTAATCGTAAGCGGATACTGAGTATTTCTTTTAGGCGTCGTGCTAGAGTAAATTACGATTCGTAAGCAGAATTGGTAGCGCGGATTGGCCTCAATCCGCATCCCTAGGTTTCGTGGTGCTGCATAAGGCCATGCAGCTCTACCTTTCATAAGGTTGCGTCCTTAGTTATCTCATTTCCTAGTCTTAAAAAATCCTGAGGTCGCGCTTGGGGGCGCGATCTCCACCGTGTAGGCGGGGCTGCCTAGAAACGCGTTCACCGTATTCATCGCATCCACTTGCGCGCCAGAAAGGATCTCGTGGGTCATGCCCGGGTCGGCCAGCCAAGTCTGGCGCAGTGCGCCGTCAGCTTCGATACTCTGCGAGATGACTTCAATCGGCGCAAGCGGCTCGAGCATGGCATAGGCTGCCGAACTGACGAGGAAATGGCCCCGTGTGGTCGGGTGGATATCATCCCAGAACGCATACGTGTCCGGCTGACTGCTGCCAGAGTCTTGTAGAGTGTCTGTGACATTTTCGAAGCCGTAGTCGGCTGCGTAAAACAGCATTCCGTCAAAGAGCTCGAAAATATCCAGCTGCTCGATCGTGATTGAGTGGGTAAGGGCGCGCGCATCCAATTCGTTGGCCAGCGCCGTGTTAAACGCAATCGTCCCCGCCGTCCGCTCTGCGCGCGTGCCGCTGCTCGGGTTTTCCGGAATTGCGCCGATGTCCAGCAGGTTGGGTACGATGATATGATCGATGCCTATGCTATGCAGTTGACCGATGATGTCGCCGATCTCGTCGGCCAAAGGCGTCATGTTCTGATTCGGATTTCCGCGAATATCATTCCCCCCAATCCAAAGCGTGCAGATATCGCTCGCTTGAAAGTTGTAGCGACTGCCCAAGCGATTGACTTGCCTCTGCAGATCATCGATCAAGCTCGCACTGATCGCCAAGTTCAATCCATTGAAGCCAAATAAAGTCGTTGTGGCTCTTTCATAGCCCAGTCGATCGGCCAAGTATTCGTGCCAGAGATCCTCGCCTGTATTAGTAAGCTTAAATCCGTAATAACCCCCATCCGAGAGACTATCCCCCAGCACAACCATCCGCGCGCCCGAGAGGGACGACGCAAGTAAAAGACAAACGGCACAACAAAGAAGACGAATAAACATACGGGTAGTATCACAGCCATCCCATAAGGCAGCTGTAGCCTAGTCAAGGCTGAGTCAGTCAGCGGCTTTCATAAGGCTACTTCATGTATGTCAAAATTGAAAACAGGTGATTGCTTGGTCGTTTCGTTCCATGCT
>Ga0222632_1000457_pt1 | contig 21762 bp, 32 predicted proteins | sample AntAcemetageno46_FD_179828 | JGI IMG/M metagenome (GOLD analysis project Ga0222632, IMG submission 179828) | Saline water microbial communities from Ace Lake, Antarctica - #46 | ecosystem: Environmental > Aquatic > Non-marine Saline and Alkaline > Saline | place: Antarctica: Ace Lake | collected...
ATCGAGGAGTAGTAACATTAGGCATTGTCCAACAATTGCCATAATCTAAGAATGCACCTGGACCTTGTGGAAGAGTTTCAAAGTCTTCAAAATAAGGCGCTATTAAAGCGGCACAAGCTGTTGTGAATGTGAAAGGGCCAATCCATGTACTTATTCCTGCTGTTCCACAATCTTGCTGAACATAGAACTCATAACTAGTAAGTGCCGTTAAACCAGAAATAGAAAGTGTGTCGTTAGGAGAAGAAATCGCTGTTCCTGTTCCCTGACCGAATCCAGCTGGACCCCATTCTACATTCCATCCGTTCGAAGCTACACCACCAAACATCCACGAAAGATCTGCAGAATTTGCAGAAATATTAAATGCAGAAAGTGAAGTTGGATCAGGACAAGCAGGAACTGCCTCTACTGTAAGATTGTCCATATAAAAATCTGGGCCATAACCCGAGTTTGCGCGAACTCTTACTCTCACATTCTGACCCACATACGATACGGGTATAAATGCAATAGATTGGCTAAATGCTCCAGCAGTAGGAGCCACTGCTGTCGCTCCTGGAGTATTGAAACTAGGTCCAATTAAATCGAGGATATTCAGAACAGCTGCATTCGGTGTATCTACAAATATTTCAACTATTACTTGGTCTAAAGGATAGCTTGTATTGTATTGGTGAGACCAATCAAACTTTACCTGAGCAGGAACTGAAATAGCAATAGGCTCGGTAACCATTTGAGCCCAGATACCCGCTGTCCAACCCCAGAAACCTGCCTCAGCATAAGTGTTTCCAGCTGCAGTAAACTGTGCAAATGTATTTGTACCACCAGCCAAACTGAAACAGTCTGGGGGCCACATCTCAAAATCTTCAACAAATGGCATTGTTAGAATGCCACAGCTAGTTGTGAAAGCAATAGGTCCTACCCAACTACTTGTTCCATTCACGCCACAGTCAGCCTGTATATATACCCAGTAGGTTGTATTGCCAGCTAAGCCGTTAATAGTGTAAGGAGAACTTGATGTAACGATACTTGTTCCTGTTCCCTGAGAAAACCCTGTTGGACCCCATTCAATATTAAATGAACTCGCTGTAGAAGAAAAGGAAATATCAACAGAAGTTCCTGTTGCATTAAATGCCGTTAAACTTACCGGATCTGGACAGGCTGGTGCCTCAACAACACTAAAGTCATCGATTGACATATCTCCTGTAAAACTGGCACCTTTTTGACCGCGTATTCTAAAACTTAGTATGTTATTTGAATTTGGAGCTATATGCAATGGTACGCTTGCTCCAGTCTTAATCCAAGGATCCGATCCTGCAGTTTGCTGTTCACCTGCAACACTGACTATATTTAACCATGTTCCATTGGTATCTAATACATCAATATACAATACGCCCATAGTTGCGCCATACATATGATAATAAAATTCTACAAAAGGTGCTGTTAATGCAGTAACATCAAAAAGACCAGATATCAGACTTCCTTCAGCTCCTGTACCTCCGCCAGAGGTTTCTAAAAACATATACACTCCACCACTTGTACTTGGCGTAGTATTATCGTAAAAAGGGCCTGTTCCAGCAGTGTTCTCATTAAAACCCGTTGCATCTTCTGACTCCCATCTTGGAGCAATAGCGCTAGATACTGACCAACAATTTCCAAAATCCAATGGAGCACCAATCGTTGCCGAAGTAAATGACTCTGTATAAGGTGCTATAAAGGGTGCGCAAAGTGTAGTGAATGGAAATGGCCCAATCCATATGGATGAAGCACTTCCTGAAACACAATTTTCATTCACATAAAACTCATATGAAGTAAGAGGCGTTAGGCCAGTAGCTGAGTATGAATTCGTTGAAACATTCGATACTACTGTACCCGTTCCTTGAACAAATCCCGCTGGACCAAATTCAATATTCCACCCTGCTGCTGCAGCATCTCCCACTGTCCAACCAAGATTGGCTGAATTGGAGGTAATGCCAGACGCTGTTAATAATGAAGGCGCTGGACATGCAGGCGGATCAGCAACGCTGATGTCATCTAGGCATATATCTCCTGTAAATGATGTACCTCTTGTTCCTTTGAACCGAACTTGAATAACTCCGCTATATGCCGTTAATGGAATAGAAACCGGAATCCAAACATCAGAACCCAATGTCTGTTGCTGTCCTAAAACAGTAGCCTCGGTAGTCCATGAAGAACCGTCCCAAACTTGAACATACAAATTGCCCATGGTTGCTCCATACATATGGTAAGCAAAAGACAATTCAGGCGTTGCTAATCCAGTTAAATCTATATCTGGGCTCGTGAAAAACGCAGAATCTCCAGCAGCTCCTGAAGAAGTTTCTAGGTATAGATACATTCCTCCTGCAACACCAAAACTGGTGTTGTCATAAAATGGACCTGTACCACCCGAATTTTCATTCTGGCCGTTTGAATTTTCAGTTTCCCATCTTAAACCTGTAACCGCTCCGCTTCCGGCAATCCAACAATTCGTTAATGTACCGGTAGATCCAAGAGGAATCGTAGTAAACGATTCTGACAAAGGTGTCGGTAAAGGCGTTGTTGGTGGACATTGTCCGTATAGCCATGAAGCTGAGGATAAGGCAAATACCCACAGTAATTGTTTTCTCATGATATCAATCTTTACTTTGTTTGATTAGTAATTTTAAGAAAATTGAAGTGCTAAGATACCAAAAATGAATTTTTTGAGCGTGTTTTCGAATGAAAAACATCTTCCCTTCATCTCAGAAAGGTGATTTTAATGAGTAAACCAGGCTATTCATTTATTTAAAGAAAATTGAGATGATTAAACTCCGAGACATGGATAACTTTTAAATGAAGACTAAATTGGAGATACGATTCATAATCAAGTTGAAATAAAATTACAAGAAAGCTAAATGCTTTTGTATTTTCGCCGCTTAATTCGGAACAGCTGACTATTTGGCTTTTCCGAAAATAAAGGTCGCGTAGCTCAGTTGGATAGAGCATCTGCCTTCTAAGCAGACGGTCCCAGGTTCGAATCCTGGCGCGATCACTCCACAAAAGCCCTGTATTTACGGGGCTTTTTGCATTTATAGCCTCTCTATAGAAAAGCAGTCATTGCCTTTTATTCGTTTCTTTTGCCTTAATTAGCGTCACCATATCGTCACCCATAATGACTATCAATCTGGCTCTGTTTAAGCAGAAGCAAAATAAAGAGGGCCACTACCCTATTGTAATTGTCTTGCGCGATGGCGCAAAAAGATCTATTCTTTATACCGGAGTGTATTCTGAGCTAAAAGATTGGGATGAAAAAGCAAAAAATATCAGAAATAAGCATCCTGGTGGCATGGCCATGAAAATGACTTTGGAGAAAAAAGTGCTCGATTTGAAAATAAGAATGCTCCAAGGCGCTACTTTTAGAGAGTTGGCCAATGAAAAATCCGGTGAAACATTCAATGCATTTGGGAGATCTCAAATTAAAATTCTCCTGGATCAAAAGAAATATGGCAATGCAAAAGTCTATTCAACAGCGCTAGATGCCTTTGAGCGCATGCTGGGAGATGTGCCATTCTCTGAGCTCAGTTTTGCCATGCTGAAAGAATTTAGAGATCTGAAATTGGCAGCTGGTGTTACTCCTACTAGCGTTAATAGTTATATGAGGGCATTGAGAGCTATCTGGAATAGAAATGATGCTGATTTGCACTATCCGTTCAAGCGTGGATTAATGGCTACTGAAATTAACAGGATGCCCAGGAATCATTCGCTCGATGATCTGAGGGATATATTCAGCTACCATGCACCAAAAGGATCTAATCGCATTAAAAGGGCATTGGATTATTGGAAATTAGGATTCCTTTTCAGAGGGATGGATCTGGTGGATCTGCTCTCACTAGAAAAGAATTGCATTCAAAAAGAATATATAGTGTATGCCAGGCGAAAAACGGGGCAGCAGCTAAAGGTGAAAGTACATCGGGCCGCAAAGGAAATTTTAGAGGCTTATTTTGAAGGTGAAATGCTGCTTCCTGAATTAAATGGTCCAATAAAATTGGAGCCGGACTATAAAAAATACAAGGATAAAAGGAGTGGATTATTGAGAAGCCTGGCAGCTGCCAGTGTGCATATGCAACTGCAGCAGAAATTAACATCTAAAACATGCAGATTTTCATTTGCATCATTAGCCAAGGAGCTGGGTATAGAAAAAGGTGTGATTGGCGAAATGCTTGGGCATGCAGATCAATCTGTTACAGCTATTTATTTAGATGCCTTACCTCAAAATCAGATCGATGCAGCGCATGAATTGGTGATTAATCAGGTTTTTAAAACTTAAAAGCTATACCACTGGTGAAAGTTTGTGCCTTTCCCTCATAAATAAAGAGAAATCTGAGTCTTTGAATTCGGATCCCGAAGCCAGCAAAATAAGTAAGATTATCGAAAAAAGGTGAGTTGCTCTGAGCGCTTTTAAATTTATACCAACTACATTCAACTTTCATATAAGATCGCCGATGAACAAATGATAATCCTCCTGTTATAAACAAATTTGGCTCTAAATCGGCAAGCAATCCTACACTATATATAGCGCGCGTTGCATCAAAATCACTTCCTACATTACCTTCTGCTATTAATTTATCTGCGGTAATAGTATCTGAAATGTTTGATATGTCTACTCCACTGTTATAAAATTGAGCTTTAGCAATGAATTTTGCCCAATGATTTCCACCCGCAATAACACCAAAACCAAGGAGTTGATATTCGCTTAACTTAAATTCAGGTGCAAAACTTGTGGGTATAGTTGGTGCCCACAGAAGGCTGATTTCTTGGCAATGCAGTAGAGGTGAAAATAAAAGCGCTATTGAGACAACTAAATATTTCATATTACATTCTTTTTCTTCTAATTATTCCTTTTACGCTATAAAGATGATCAATTTTTCGAATATCGATTGGCCAAGATGGAAAATCTGTATTTACACTTTGTAAAATAATATGATTTTCTTCATTACAAGGCATTATGGTTTTAATTAAACGAATTTCAGAAGTTACAATAAAGTAAGCATCGCCAAAATTAATCTGAGATCTATCATTCACCTTTCGGCATAGTGCAATGTCACCTTGTTTGTAAAATGGCACCATATCTTCTCCTGAGATGGTAACGGCAAATTCGCAGTCTGAAAATGTGGGCAAACCAAGGTAGCCGGTAACATACTTTTCTTGGGCATCTCCAAAAATATCTACGCCTGCATCCATTGCATCTGTGTTATAATACTTTATTTCAGATGGATTGAACGACTTGTCATATAACTTATTGTAATCCTTATCCTTTAATTCTTGATCTTCATTTGTATCTATTAGGTATCCTGAGGGTATCTCTAGAGCATACAAAAGAGCAAACTTCTGTATTATTTCATGTGGAATGGGTGATTTTCCATTGACATACTTGTACAAAGTTAGTCTATGAATGCCCAGATTTACGGCAATAGATCCAAGCTTTATGTTTTTCTCATCTTTTAACCTCTTGATATTGAGCTTAAACCATTCGAAGTACTCGTTTTTCATAATTATTTGATACCATTTTGGTTCTTTTATGTTGCTAATATGTTACCAATGGTTATATTTGGTCGGAAGATTACAGTAAATCATACAACTACAATGCCAGATAAAAGCATACTAGAATTAAAGCTCTTAATGATGCAGGCGAAATATGAGTTTTATGCAATGGGTTACAAATTAGGTATACCAAAGTTACTCATTCAAGTATTTCCAGAAAGGTTTCAAAATGCAGATGATTTACGCATAGCAACGCAAGTCTATTATATGCGCTGTGTAGATGTAAAATTCATAGATGCGTATTTAGATCTACTTGAATATCTCAGGAATAGCTAATGGCACATATAGAAATCCAAGTCCTTACAGATATGAGCCAAACGGAGGTGGTTGGAGAGCTCATGGCCATACTGAAAAGCGAAATTCCTTTAAAATCTCGCATTCTATGTACATATAAAGTTACAGAAGAGGGTAAAAAACTACTCTCTATAGATCTCCAAGATATGAGCGTGAAAATGAGGATGCATGAATTTTTAAAAATAGATACCAATGTCATTGGTGCAGCTCACTCATAAAGATTTGGAAGTTCTGCTCGAAAAAGCAGCGCTCAGAGGTGCCCAAAAAGCACTGGCCACTATTCGCATTCCAAATGATAGCTGGATATCGATTACGGAGGCAAAAAGACAGCTAACAGTAAAAGGATATGGTACGCTGTATAGGTTGCTAACCATTGGAGCTATAAGAGATAACGGCAAAGAGCGATCAGCCAGAAGATTCAGTCAAAAGAGTATAGATCAGTATTTAAATCTAAAACCGAGATAGAGATGGAAAATCAATTGTTTATGGATGCCAATCCAACAGATCGCGCACAGATGATTCGCGATAATGCCGACAGTGTAGAGAGTCGAAAATACTCCGAAAAAGCAGCAAATTAATGCGCTGGATAGTGGCAGAAGTCCAGGTGAAAAACCTAAATAAATTGAATTACTCCTCTCTGCACAAGGCTCAGGAGTATGAATTCAGCATTATGGACTATGAGGAAAGTGTGCTGCAACTAGTGGAAGAATTGGGCGGCAGATTATACAACTCAGATCTCAATGATGATATGGAGGTAGAAGAAGAATCGAATGCCCTAACTCCAATGGATTGCCTACTGCATTTAGGTGGTCACAAAATGGTTAGAATGTACACCAGAAAAGGCATTCTAGTAAACAAGAAAAACGCTAGAGAAAAGCTATGCAGTGCAAAAAGTTTAAATCTAATGTTAGACGGATATCAAGTGAAAGTGTGTAGAGAGAATATTAATAAATCGTAGATATGAAAGCTGTTTTAGCGAGAAATTACACGCTCAATGGTGAGAATGGAGAATGGTTAGGTCAGGTAGTTTTAACTAATGATGGAATGTTTGCATCAGTAACTGCTTATGGCAACTTAGCCTGTTCATGGGCAATGATGGAATCTACAGATTTTCGCGTCTTTTTAATTGGATTGCACAACGGATATTTTGTCACGAAACTGTATACCGGTATGGCATACATACTTTCTGGTGAAGAATGTGAAAAGGTATGCCAAAAATATGCGAATAAAATACTGCCAGCACTTCAAAAAGTTCTAAAAGAAGAACTTGAAAAGGGAGTGGGCTGGACAGATTCTCATTGAGATTTTAATTGAAAACAGTGCCCCTGCATGGGTTTGGCTGGAATATGGGGGTATTTCAGCCGGTTATTTTTAGCCGATGCAGCGGCTAATTACTTCTCCTTGGTCAAATGCGTATGACGATTGCTAGATAATGGAAGGCTCTAGAAATAAGCGCAGGTTCGAATCCTGCAGGAGAAACTAAATTAATTCATATGATAGTTCAAACACTCATTTTGATAGGAATTTTTTTTGTGTCCGGCTCTCTAATCATTGCCGTAATAATTGCGGCAAATGAGTAGTAGACGAAAGATTTAAAGGCTAATGGAGGATACCGATCCCTGGAAGCGCATTGGCATGTTGTTCATCATGCATCCGGAAACGCATTATGGAATTCTGCTAGAGCTAAAAGAATTCATTGAAAAGAATGCAAATGGATATCAGCCTTTGAATTCATTAAGAAGGTCCTTTAATGAGCTGAAAGATGAGAAATTTCAAGGGGTAAAAATTCACTTGGTGGAATGGATGCCGATTGGCTTTATAGACTATTCAGGAAATATTGTAAAAACCAAGGATAAATGCCAAAGGATAACGCTGTAATTGGAGAAAAAAAAGGCTCTAAACGGATTAAGAATTTTTATCAAAATAGAAAAGCATAATGGCTAGACGTTTTACAACAACTGAAAAATGGAAGAAGTCGTTCATGCGCAATTTAGATGGCAAATTCAAGCTGCTCTGGTTGTACATAATGGACGATTGCGACCATGCCGGCATATGGCATGTAGATCTAGAAGTGGCAGAGCTGAGACTAGGGTTCTCGTTCGATATAAAAGAAGTTAAACAGGCATTTGGAGCTGAATTAAAGGAGGTGGCACCATTGGTCTATTACTTTCCAGAGTTTATAATAGAACAGTATGGAGGTCTGGGTTGCTTAAATTCTAGTAATAAGGTTCATAAATCTGTACTCAAAATATTGAGTAATTATAAAATTGATGGGTTAATAGAAAAAGAAGAAATAAAGCCTCTTCCAAGCCCCTTCCAAGGGGCTAAGGATAAAGATAAAGATAAGGATAAAGATAAAGCTACAAAAGGGGGTGTGGGGGAAAAGCTGAATGAGTTTGGCGGAATATCTCCAGAAGAAATGGAGACGGCACTACAGGGCGCGAGCTGGAGAGAATGGCTAATGATGTGGCTCCACAACCACAAAGGAGTTATGATCAGCACCAAGGATCTCGAGGAGAAAGTTCAGGAGTTCTTATTCCTGGCAAAAGGATCTCCAGAAGAATACAGCCATGCAAATGCTAAGAGCTGTCAGAATCATTTAAGAAACTGGATAAAGTTTAATGTTGACACATCCAAAAAGAAAGAGAGCAATGATTTCTTTGAAGGGATGTCTCCAAACGCAATCAAATCTATGAAAGCCCTAGGCATAGATGAGAAAGGCTTTAAAAAAAATAAAGCTTAATGGCACATCCAAACAGAAAGAGCGATGGCTATATGCCGCCACAGGCAATTGATTTAGAGGAAGCAGTACTGGGCGCTTGTCTGATAGACAAAAGGGCAATGATCAATGCTGTTAAATATGTCAGAGCTCCTGAATTCTTCTATAAATCAGAACACTCCAAAATCTATGCAGTGCTGTTAGACATGCACAAAAATGGAGAGGCAATAGACCTGCTAACAGTTAGCCAGGCGCTGAGGAAGAAAGAGCATTTACAGGCAATTGGTGGAGATTCCGCACTGATAGCATTGAGCCAAAAGGTGAACAGCTCAGCACACATTCAGCATCATGGGCGCATACTTCTGGAGAAGTTTATGCTCAGGCAGATCATCACGCTATCCATGCAAATTACATCAGATGCATATATGGATGATGGAGATATTTTTGAGATTCTGTCAAGCATGACAAAAGGTATTACAGCCATCCAGAATGAAACAAATGTAGGTAAGGAGAAACCTTTTGAAGCAATTGTACGAGAGGCGATGGATGATGTTCAAAGGTTGTCACAGCCAAATGCATTCACTGGATTTGACACTGGGTTTCCATCGATAAATCAAAAGATAGGTGGCTGGCAAAAGGGAGAGCTGATTGTAATTGGCGCACGGCCAGGAATGGGTAAAACAGCATTTGCGCTTAAAACAATGAGTTCAGTGGCTAAAACAATTGATGAGCCATGTGTGATGATTAGCTATGAGATGAGAGATGTGGCAATGGTGAAAAGGCTAATGGCCATTGAATCTCCTACCCTTCACAGTAATCAATTGTTCAGAGATGGATTGAAAAAAGATGAATACTGGAAAGAGCTCATAGATGTTGCTGGAGAATTAGAGGGTAGAAATTTGATAATCCTGGATAGTATGCCCAACATCTATCAGCTTGGCATGGATCTCAGAAGGATTAAGCATGAGAGAGGTTTAGGCTTGGTAGTCATTGACTATCTCCAGCTAATTCCACCAGAGAAGGGAGGTAGACAAAACGGCAATAGAGATCAAGATATAGGAGAGATCACAAGAGAATTGAAAAAGCTCTCACTTGAATTAGATATACCAATAATTGCGCTCAGTCAATTGAGCAGGAAGTGCGAGGAGACTCCATCAAAAATACCAGGGCTGAGGCATTTGAGGGAGTCTGGTAACATAGAGCAAGATGCAGACATGATTGCCTTTCTGTACAGAGCGGAATACTATTTCCCTGATCAAGATCCAGATGTAGCAGTGTTTATATGCGAGAAGCAAAGGAATGGAGCGCTGTTCAATCAGCCTCTAGGATGGAATAAAAACAAAGCAAAGTTCTACGATAATGAAGGAGCCCAAGAAGTTGATGAACCATTTTAATGCAACTGAAAAGAAAAGTTTCTGGGGTAAGAAATCGCACCAGGCATTCTACAATTCGACACGATGGAGGAAGTTCAGAAAGAATTTTATAGATGAGAATCCATTGTGTAATCATTGTGAGCAAGAAGGAATGACAGTGCTCTCAGTTGTGGCTGACCATATACAGCCAATGAGGAAGGGAGGTTCAGCTTGGAGCTACGAGAATCTACAGGCATTATGCTCAGCGCATCATAATAAAAAAAGTGCAACAGAAAAAGATTGAAAAATGGGGAGGGTGGTTAAAAAAGTTAGAGTTGAAGACACAAAACACCGTCTGCCTCTTTTATGTGTGCAATGTCAAAAAATAGCAAGGGGGGGAGGTCAAATTCAGTTAAAAAAAACAGCATGAATTCGCAAAAAGAAAAAGAATTGTCAGGCACAGATCGCGCTGATCGGGCTGATCATATTGATGTGGATGGATCATTTCCAGAGCTTCTGAAAATCGCACCGGCCCCTTCATTTTTTAATGACGAGCAGAAAAAATACTACAGAAAAATTGCAAAACTTTTGTTTGAAACAGGGCTCTTAAAAAGGGTAGATCAGATGGCCATTGAGCAGCTGGCAATTACCTGCTACAATTTTGAAGAGGCAACAAAGGAGTTGAATACTAATGGGTTTACAAATAAGCACGATCAAGTTTCTCCTTATTACACGATGCAGCAAGCAAGCATGAAAAGCATTTCAGATTTCTCTAGAAGATATGGACTATCTATTTCCGATAGAAGTAAGCTAGTGTCTGTAAATAAAACTGATCCAAACCAGCTGGATGTTTTCGAAACGCATTTAAATTCTCTGAAAAAAGTTGTCTGAGCTGAAAGAATATACAGCTCATAAATGGGCACTTTCAATTGTAGCTGGTGAACTTATTAGTTGCAACTACAACAAGTTGGCATGCCAGAGATATTTAAATGATCTCGAAAATGCATCAGCCAAGGGAATAGAATTTAGCATTAAAAGAGCGCTTCATGTTATCGTATTCTTTCAAGAATTCATTAAACATAGCAAGGGAGATTTTGCAGGATTGCCATTCATCCTAGAGCCTTGGCAAGAGTTCCAGCTCTGGAATTTATTTGGCTGGATACGCAATGATAAGCACGGTGAAAGGAGAAGATTTAGAACGGCCTACACCGAAATTCCAAGGAAGAATGGCAAGACAACTTTTGCTGCAGGCATAAGTTTATACACTGCATTTGGCGAAGGTGAAATGGTTGCAGAAAATTTCTTTGCAGCAACAAAAAAGGACCAGGCGAAAATAGGATTTCACGAAGCTCAGAGAATGGTCAAGCAATCCAGATGGATGAAAAAGAGATTCAAAACTCCTATCAATTCCATCTATGATCCGTTCAGTGAATCAAAAATAATGGCCATCAGTTCAGACGTTGATACTATGGATGGTTTGAATATCCATTGCGGAATCATAGATGAACTTCATGCACATAAAACATCTGTAATAGTTGACCTTTTGCGAACGGCAACAGGTGCCAGAAAGCAGCCATTGATTTATGAAATTACAACAGCTGGGCAAAATATGCAGAGCGTTTGTTTCAGCCACAGGCAATATACAATAGACATTTTGGAAGGCAAGAAAGAAGATGATTCCTGGTTCGGAATGATCTTCACTATTGACAAAGATGATGATTGGAAGGACCCAAAAGTGTGGGCGAAAGCCAATCCAAATCTAGGTATTTCGAAAAAAATCTACTACCTAGAAAGCCAAGTTCAGGAGGCAATCAATAAAGAGAGCTATCAAAATACAGTTAAAAGATTAGACTTTAATCTGTGGGGAGGTGTCACAGAAAAATGGCTTCCTGAAAATATATGGCTAAAGAGATCTGTACAAATTACAGAGAAAGATCTGCTCGCTCATTTTGAATGCTCAGCAGGATTAGACATAGCCAGCACTAGAGATTTCAATGCCTTTGGTTTGTGCTTTTGGAATGAGAAAGACTACTATCTAAAAGCGCACTTATGGTGCCCTGGTGATATGATTGATGACAGAGTAAAAAGGCAAACGCACAATTTTGAAACCTGGGTGCAGAAGGGTTTTATAAAATCGGTGCCGGGTAACATTATGGATAGCGATACCATTGGAGATGATGTGATAGTTCATTGCCAAAATTACCAGGTAATTAAGATGGCATACGACAGGAGAATGGCATACTCTGGATTGATTCAATCAGTACTTGGAGCTGGCATTGAGTGCGCTCCGCAAGGCCAAGATATTGGAAGCATGTCAGAACCAAGTAAGATGCTGGAGAAAATGCTGGTGGGTGATCTCTGTGGCACAGATGGATCTCCTGTAATGGAATGGATGCTATCGAATGTTTTCAAGTATGAAGATCCAAACGGAAATATTAAACTAAACAAAGGCAAATCTCAGGACAAAATAGATGGACCAGTCGCAGTAGTAATGGCCATTGCCCAAATGCTAGAGATAAGATATGGAGATGATGAATTTGATCCGATGAATGATGGTGGTGGATTCGTATAAAATCGACATAAAAAAGCTGGTCCTGGCTGCAGATTTCGACAAGGAATTTTACAGAGTCCTTTCCAATCCAATAACCAGGAGCCAGGAGCACGCATTCGAAATTCTGAATGACACATTCATTGCCCATTTTGGAGCAAACAGATACAGCAGTTTTGACAGTTATAGGGTTTCGAGAAACAGAAGAATAAGAAAATAATTGAACTATGCATGCAGATTTAAAAGGAACTTTAGAACAACTAAATACAAGTTGGAAATCATTTGAACATCGAGGGCAAAGAATGTCTAAGAATGAAGTTCGAAATATTTTAGAATACGGAATTAAAAAAGGATATAAAACTACGGCTGAGCTGCTAGATTCAGAAGTAGATAAAATTTTAGGTGTTAGCATTTGCTACAAGTCTAATAAAATTTGTAAACATGAATGTTCAGGACTTTGCAAGAATGCTTGTTAGCGCTAACAATAAGAAAATAACAAATGAAAACAATCGCAAAAAAAAGACTGCACTTCTTAAATGGATTATCTGCCAAAAAATCTCAAAGGGTTTCTCTTTTTATAATGGCCTTTTGCCAGGTAGCATTAGTAAGTTCCTCAACTGTTTTTATCTCTTCGCAAAATAAGATTGGAACTTTTATAGTAGGATTTGGCATCTCCTGGCTCTGGACCAGCAACGTGAAAAAGGTGGCATTCGGAAATAAATCAGATCGATTAATCTATGCCATTGGTGCAGCATGCGGAAGTTTAACAGGTTTGATTTTAGCTTCAAAAATCTAACATGCCCAAAGGATCATTCATACCATTCACCACTGCTCAGAAAGCATTCATTCTAAAAGAATATCTGAATACTCCAACCAAGCACATAGCCAAAAAGCTAAAGTGTGGAGCTCCAAGAATTCACGGATTTCTGAAAGCCAATGGAAAGCTGGTGCCACAAGAATTGAAACAGAAATGGATGCATGAAATGCGTTTCAAAAAAGGGCACGTATCAAATAATAAGGGCAAAAAAATGCTTGATCTCTACGGTCCAGAGGTGATGAAGAAAATGCAAAAGAGCCAATTTAAAAAGGGCATCATTCCTCACAACACAAAGTATAACGGGCACGAAAGAATTACGGTGGATGGATACATAGAAATCCGGATAGCCAGTAGAAAGTATAAGCTAAAACACAGGGTGCAATGGGAGAAAGAAATAGGACCAATTCCAAAAGGACAAATTCTAATCTGCAAGACAGAAGAAAAAACAAATACACAGCCAAGTAATTGGAAGTTGACCTGCCGAGTTGAGCTAATGTTTACCAACAGCTGCCAGAATCACGAGAAGGAAATCATTCCAGCATTAGTACTAAAATCGAAACTTGATAAAATAATAAGAGAGAAAAATGGGTAACACAATTAGCGAATTAAACAATCATCTTTTTGATCAGATCGAAAGGCTCAGCAACAAAGATTTATCAGCAGAAGAATTAAAGCTAGAAATAGCTAGAGGTAAATCAATTTCGTCTGTAGCAAGTCAAATAGTAAACGGTGCCAAGGTGCAGCTGGAAGCTATTAAATATGTGAATGAAATTGGAGATTTAACACTAGAAGATAAAACAATCAAATTACTAATCGGAGAATGAGAGACGTATTAAAAATAATAGCTATTGCCAGCACTGAGATTGGCACAACAGAAAAGCCAGAGAATAGCAACAAAACCAAATATGGAGAGTGGTTTGGTTTTGATGGTGTGCCCTGGTGCGCAATGTTCGTGAGCTGGGTATATCATCAAGCTGGTTCGCCCCTGGGCAACATCGGATTTCTGAAAGGTTTTGCCGGATGCCAAACTGCAGTGGCGCACTATAGAGATGAGGGCAAGGTGGTAAATGATCCTGTGCCTGGTGATCTAGTTTTCTTCGATTGGAATAATGATGGCCGCCATGATCATGTTGGAATTTTCATCCAAGATCTTGGAGGCAATTCCTTTAAAACAATCGAGGGAAATACATCCATCCACAACCAAAGAAATGGTGGCAGTGTAATGCTTCGCACCCGGCAAAAAGGAAGAGTCTTATTTGTTCGGCCATGAAATTTGAATATGAATGACAGTGGTGGACTTAATCGTTTTCCTGATGTCAGGCAAATGTTTGCTAACGTGATGGATATGGCACGTTGCTCTTACTAACTTTAATAAATAGAAACAATGAATTTGATTACAAAAATACTTCGTAAAAAAGAAATAAAGCAATGTGCTATATCTGGTGTTAGCATACGTTTTTCTCGTAGAATGTACGACAAAAGGCGATTAGCACCATTGTACTTTACAGTTGACTTTACTGTGAATAATAGCGTACTTTATTTGAAAGGTGAAGAATATTCGCCTTACAACTGGAACTATGAGAGAATGACTAAGTATATTAGAAACAGTGTACTTTCTGAAAATGTATGCCAACGGTTAGGCTAAACGGTCGTTTTAATGCCGTTTTAGCCAGTGTTATGTGTAGTTATTCTGTGCACAAGCTGTACAAGTAGTAATGACTTTGGGAAAGGCAAAAATCAATTAGAACAGCAAGGTTACACCAATATAAAAGATACTGGATACAGCTGGTTCTGCTGTGATGAAAAAGACACTTTCTCTACTGGATTTACTGCATTAGATAAACAAGGAAATGAAGTAAAAGGCTGTATATGTAGTGGCGTTCTTAAAGGTGTAACTGTTCGTTTTGAATAATTACACATAACACCAGGCTAAACACAACCAGCCCCTACTCCACTCCACTTTAACCTACCCCAACCACTACCCTCTCTCAAAAAGCAGTGTGCAAAATCTGCACATTGCATTCATTACTGTAAACTTACGGAACACTGTTCCACACTAAAACATACCAATGCACCTGACTTTTGGTGCATGGAATTTTCCTTTAGTATTGGCAGATCTAAGCGCAGTCAGGTATCAGATGTAAAAAATCCTGAGCCTTGGTTTCTTAGCGCAATGGGTGGCGATGCTTCTGGCGTTACTGTTAATTATAAAACAGCTCTCTCCTACTCTGCCTGGTGGCGCGGAGTTACATTAATATCTTCTCTCATTGGCAGCCTGCCTTTTGGAATTCAAGAGATCAAAGCAAACGGAAAGTTTGCTGCTAAAGATCATCCCCAAAATATTCTGATCGCTAAGCGATCTAACTCATATATGACATCTCAGCAGTTTAGAACTGTTATGGAAATGTCGCGCTTAAATCGTGGCAATGGCTATGCTCTTATAAAAAGAAATGAGAGCAGTGGATTTGCTGAGGAGCTTCAATTTCTAGATCCAAGCAAAGTGGAGCCATTTCTTTCTGATGGCAAAAAGTATTTCAGAATATCGGGCCGCGCTAATGTGGTTGAGGATATGAATATGATCCACATTATGGGACCAAGCATCAATGGTGTCAAAGGGCTCAACATGATCGAATACCACAGAGAGACAATTGGACTAGGATTGCAAGCCAAGAACTTCCAAAATAAGTTTTACAAGCAAGGAGGCTTCATGAAAGGATTCCTGAAAGTTGCTGGAAAACTTGCGGACGGTAAGCCAAAAGAACTTAGCGAAGATTTTGATAAGAATTGGAGTGGCCCTGAAAATATGTTTAAAACTCCTGTTCTGCAATCGGGCGCGGAATACATCCGTGTATCTCTTCCTCAGCGCGATGCGCAAACAATGGAGCAGGCCAGATTCAGCATAGAAGATGTGGCCAGAATTCTAGGCGTTCCGGCACATAAACTCATGGAGAATGTGCAAACCAGTTACAGCTCACAAGAGCAAGAAAACATGCAGTTTGTCCAGGACAATCTCAGAGTAAGAGCCAAAGAATGGGAGGCGGAATACGACTATAAAATTCTCCTCTATAATCCAAGATACGAGACGCGCATGAATCTAGAAGGGTTGCTGAGAGCAGACACTAGAACACGCATGGAGAAGTACAGAGTAATGTGGAATTCAGGCAGTATAAATGCAGATCAGATTAGAGAATTTGAAGGCATGAATCCGAGAGATAATGATGAGGGAAAGAAGTATTACGAGCCAATGAATATGATCTCAGAAGAGGCCAGAGAATTGGAACAAAAGCAGAAAGAAAAAGATCTGAAGAATGGATAAGAAAGATTTCAATATACAAGGTGGTGCGCATCGTAGATATGTGGCAAATAATCCACTTACTCAAACCAGGGTAGAAGGATCTGGAGAGGGTAAATCACCTGCCAGAATTAGAGGTATTGCATCTGTGGTAGATGTTGAATATGATATGTACTGGTGGAAAGAAGTTATTCGAAAAGATGCCTTTAATGGCGTTATGAATGACGATGTAAGATGCCTTTTTAATCACGATAGCAATCATCTTTTGGCTCGTAAAAATGCCAATACAAAGACATTAGATTTCTATCTCACAGAGAAAGGACATCTGGCGTATGAGTACACTACTCCAGACAGATCGTTTGCTTGGGATCTCCAAAACATGGTAGAAGATGGAGATGTAGATCAATCTTCTTTTCAATTCCAAATAGAAGATGCGCATTGGGAAACTAGCGGAGGCGAAGATCTTCTGGTAATAGATAAGATTGCCAGGTTGTACGATGTTTCTCCGGTAACATTTCCAGCCAGTCCTAGCACCACAACAGAGCTGGCCCAGCGCACGCTAGACAGCGGCATTATTATGCCGTCAAAGAGAACTTTTAATACAGAATTGTTGCAGCGCAAATTCCAGCTGCTTGGTAAATAATCGATAATCAACAATAAAAAGAAATGAAAAAATCAGTTGGATTTAAGCAGCAAAGAAAAGCTAAGCTAGATGAGGCACAACTCATTCTTGAAGCTGCTACTGCAGAAAAAAGAGATCTCACTCCAGAAGAGAGAGTGACACTCAAAGGAATTGAAGATGAAGTGGAAGTGCTGGAGCGTTCAGCAGACGAAGCTTTAACTCAAGAGAATCTTGAATTGCGCCTGGCGCGTGACAAGTACAGAGAAGAAGGTTCGCCAGATCCTGAGAAAAAGGAGTTGGGAAAGTACAATCTCTTACGTCACTTGAATGTTGGATTGAGCAACAAATCTTTAGACGGATTTGAGAGCGAAATGCAACAGGAAGCGGTGAAAGAATTCAGAGCAAATAGCTCCATAACTGTGAACACAGATGCAGTTTTGATTCCAGAGATTCAGTTGCGCAGCATGTTTGGGCATCGCGCCAAGAGAGATATGACTGTAACTGGTGGTTCACCAGCTGGAGTTGAAGGTGGCTACGCTGTAGAAACAGAGGTGAATGGATACATCGAGGCATTGCGCGAAGAGAACAAGCTGATCAGTTTGGGTGTAGATATGATGACTGGCTTGGTGGGCAACATCGACATGACCAGAGAAAATGCTGTAGCAACATTAGCGTGGGAGGGCGAAACAGATGAGGCAGCAGAAACATCTCCAACCTACAAGCAAATACAATTCAAGCCAAATCGCTTGAGTGGATTCATTGATATCAGCAGACAGCTGATTCTCCAAAATTCACAGAGCATTCAGCAAAGGGTAGCAAATCAGCTGCTTAGTGGAATATCTCAGGCATTAGATGCAGCAGGTTTTGCAGGTCCAGGAACGGGCAATGCTCCAACTGGAATTATAAATGATGGCGATGTTGGAACCTTCGCAATTGGCACAAATGGTGGTGCTCTGACTAGAGCAGGTATATTGGAAATGGAGGAGATTTTGGGGGATGCCTTTGGCGCTCTAGATCCGAAATTCATTACTACCAATCCGAATAGAAAGAAATTGAAATCAGCTGCCATAGATGGTGGTTCAGGTCTATTCCTTTGGGATCGTTTGACAAATGAGGTAGAAAGTTATATGGCTCATGCCACATCTCACCTGCCAAAGAATTTAACCAAAGGTTCTGGCTCCGCATTAAGTGCTGCAATCTTAGGTACTATAAACGCACAATCAGCAGCGTTTGGACAGTGGGGTGGAATTGAGATTCTCAACAATCCATACACGAAAGCAAAATCTGGTCAAGTAGAATTGGTGATCAACGCCTTTCTAGACTTCCATGTACTGCAGCCAGGCGCATTTGTGGTGTGCAAAGACATTGTAACTACATAAAAATAATCCTTTCTCTATCTCGCGGCTACCTCTGAAAGGGGGTGGTTGTGAGATGAGTTAGAAAAAAGCGAGCCATGAAAATTAAATTCGTAAGAAACAATGCCGCGGCTATTGGCCTGGCATACGTAAAAGGAGAGGTTGCTGATCTGAAAGAAGAAGAGGCCCAAGCAATAGTTGAGGCTGGTTTTGCAGTACTTGAAAAAGTGAGCGACCTGCCAAAAGATATGCCTCACTTCAACAAGCTACAGAAGGCTGGTATTCATTCTCTTAAATCGCTCACAGAGCTTTTAGAAAGTGGAGAATTGAAAAACCAGAAAGGACTGGGCGAAAAATCAGTGGAAGAAATTGAGGCGTTTTTAAGTCCCGAATAAACATGAGCCAAACCATTCACACATTCAAGCTGGTGACAGCTGCAGAATTCATGCCCATCTCTATGCAGATTGCCAAAAAGCAAATCAAGATGGAAGATGTAGATGCAGACGATGATCTGATTGAGCTACAGCTGGGCAGTGCGGTGGAAGATGCGGAGATTTATTTGGGCAGATCATTAATGAAACAAACCTGGGCAATGATACCTGACCGATGGTCCGATAAGATTATTGTTGGCAATCATAATCCGGTGCTGAGCATTACCAGTGTGAAATATTTTGATGCAGATGGAGTAAAACAAACTATTCCATCTGATCAATATAAACTTTCAAGCGCATCTAATCAAGCTGTTATACAGTTTAATGCACTTTTCGAAAGTCCAGATTTAGAAGAAGATAATCTAGAGCCAATAGTAATAGAAATGATTTGTGGCTACAATGCCGGCAATGAAAGTGCGCAAAAAGGCGCAGTGCCAAAGCCAATTAGATCGGCCATTCTCCTAAAACTTTCAGCACTCTATGAGATGCGAGAAGATAGAAAGGGAGATTTAATGAGCAGATCAGATCTCATGCTACATCCATACAAGGTCAGTTTCTTCTAATGGATATCGGTTTTCTAGATAGAAGATTAGAATTGCAAAGTTTCACAACTAGCACAAATGCAAGTGGACAAGAGGTAAAAACCTATGCCACAGCAGTTACAGTTTGGGCGCGGCAAGAGGTGTCTGGAGGTACTAGCAAATTTGAGAATGACCAAGATAAGAGTATTAATCAAGTGGCATTTATCATCCGTTTTAGAACAGAGATAAAAGCCAATTGGCAGCTCAAAATGGAGGGAGAAACATTTGATGTTAAAGCAGTATTGCCTGCAAAGATTAAAGGAGAATTCAGTAGGCGCAGATTTTTGAGAATAATAAGCGAATCAAAATTTTAAAGAATGTCAGGCAAAGCAATTCCAACAAAGGCGGCAGCAGTTACGCCTAGTAATACGGCATACATCGGAGCAGGCACTTTGCATGTAGGAGTTCAAGGCAATTTAAATGTCTTGCTAGAAGACATGGATAATAGCGATGATCACACAGATGGAGTGCTGTTTACAGCGGTTCAGGGAGATTTTCCGCGAATGGTTAAAAAGGTATTTGCAACCAATACCACTGCCACAAATATTGTAGTAGATCTATAAATGTCAGACCTGGCACAAATACAAGGATTTGATCAACTGGTTGCCAAACTGAATAAGTTAGGCAGCAGCAGAACAGTGAAATCTAGTATGACCAAGGTGCTGAGAAAGGTTGCAAAGCCATTGGTAAAAGTGGCCAGAAGCAAAGCACCTAAAGGCAGTAGAGATCACAAAAGGTATGTGAAGGGCAAAGGAGGAATAGGCACTGTGATTGTTATTAAGAAAGGAAATTTAAGTAGGTCTATTGGCATCAGAAACAATAGGAAATCGAAAGGTGCAGAGCTGTTTGTTGGGCCAAGATTGGGCGGAAAGAACGATGGCTATTATGCGCATATGGTAGAGTTTGGCACAAAGTACACTCCAGCTCAGCCATTCATGCGGCCAGCAATAGACAGTACAGAAAGCAAGTTGGTGCGCATGGCATCGCAAGAGGCGGCATTGGTGGTGCAAAAAGAAATAGATAGGCTAAGCAGATGAAGGGCGAAGTACTACGAGAAATAATATTGAATGCAAACTATCTCCGAGGAGTTCAGCGGCTACGGGCGCTGGGCTCAGAGATACCCAATGCAGATGCAGAATTGATTCGCTCAGTAGAAATGGAAGGTCAAGTGGATACATTGTTGGCAAAGATCAATTCGAAGGTGTATCCCAACAGAATTGCAATGAATCAGACATTGCCTTGTCTAGTTTACCAGGCAATATCAGTGCAGCCAAACGATACAAAATCAGGTCCATCTACACTAGATGAAAAGAGATGGCAGGTGAATGTTTACCAGGCAGAGTATGATGTATGCGAAGAAATAATGTCTATGCTCAGAGTGAACATAGATAGATTCACAGGCATAGCAAAAGGAGTGGTAATACAGGGAGTTCAGTTTCAAGACCAGAACGATCAGTTCAGTGATAGCGGAGAGGTGCAAGGCATTTCAACCGATTATAAAATCAGAGCAATAAGAACAATTTAAAATCAAAAAGTAATGGCGGCTCAAACCGAAATAGTAAACGCAACAGATGTAATTCTGGAAGTTAGTACAGATGCAGGCTCGTCTTGGGATCCTGTAGTACATGCCAAAACAGCCAAGGTATCGGTATCTCATTCTCCTAGAGATGTGAGTACAAAAACAACAGGTGCATGGAGAAGAATTGCAGCTGGAAAGAAGTCTTGGAATATGAGTTTGGGTGGTGGCTTTACTTATGATGGAGGTTCAGAAGAAGATCCAGTTTCATTATTCGCACTCTTATCTGCAGGCACTGAATTTCAGGGTCGCTTATCTTCTGCCACAACAGGCGATACAAATTTCACCGGTAAAGTTCTGATAGGCTCGTTTGAAATTGACAGTCCGGAAGAGGAAACTAATGTGACGTATGCCTTCCAATTAGAAGGATCAGAAGCATTGGCAGCATCTACAGTATCCTAAAGATATGAAGAGTATAGAGATAAATGGCCAGCCTTATCCGTTCAGGATAGGGCTCCGGGCCTTAGAGAATTTTGAAATACGTACCAAAAAAGTACTAGCAGATTTCAATGGAGAAGTTCATTTGGTTATGGTGCTGGCACATGAAGGAGTGAAAGCAGGCCAACGATCAGCCAAAGTTCAAGAGGTAGAATTTGAAGAATTC
>Ga0222632_1000462_pt1 | contig 21459 bp, 12 predicted proteins | sample AntAcemetageno46_FD_179828 | JGI IMG/M metagenome (GOLD analysis project Ga0222632, IMG submission 179828) | Saline water microbial communities from Ace Lake, Antarctica - #46 | ecosystem: Environmental > Aquatic > Non-marine Saline and Alkaline > Saline | place: Antarctica: Ace Lake | collected...
ATTAGTATTTCCTGTTACATCTAATGTTCCACCAATATTAACATTTTCAGCAATCCCAACACCTCCATCAACAATTAAAGCACCTGAAGTAGTATTAGTTGAACTAGTTGTTGAATTTAAATTAGTATTTCCTGTTACATCTAATGTTCCACCAATATTAACATTTTCAGCAATCCCAACACCTCCATCAACAATTAAAGCACCTGAAGTAGTATTAGTTGAACTAGTCGTTGAATTTAAATTAGTAGTACCTGTTATATCAAGTGTTCCACCAATATTAACATTTTCAGCAATTCCAACACCTCCATCCACAATTAAAGCACCTGTCGTGGTATTAGTTGAACCAGTTGTTGAATTTAAATTAGTATTACCTGTTACATCTAATGTTCCCGTAAGTGTTGTATTACCTCCAATATTAACATTTTCAGCAATTCCAATACCTCCATCTACAATTAAAGCACCTGAAGTAGTATTAGTTGAACCAGTTGTTGAATTTAAATTAGTATTACCTGTTATATCAAGTGTTCCACCAATATTAACATTTTCAGCAATTCCAACACCTCCATCCACAATTAAAGCACCTGAAGTAGTATTAGTTGAACCAGTTGTTGAATTTAAATTAGTATTACCTGTTATATCAAGTGTTCCTCCAATATTAACATTTTCAGCAATCCCAACACCTCCATCAACAATTAAAGCACCTGTTGTAGTATTAGTTGAACTAGTTGTTGAATTTAAATTAGTATTACCTGTTACATCTAAAGTTCCTGTAAGTGTTGTATTACCTCCAATATTAACATTTTTTTCAATACCTATACCACCCTCTACAATTAAAGCACCATCATCTTTATTTGTAGATTGTGTAGTATTTGATAGAGTTACTATACCATCAATTCCAAAAGTACCATCTATATCAACATTACCTCCAACATTAAGATTTTTTTCTATACCAACACCACCTTCAACAATTAGAGCTCCATTATCCTTAGTTGAAGATTGGGTTATATTAACAATTGAAGTGACTCCCTCGAATCGTGAAGTTCCTGTTATTTCTAGATTACCACCTATATTTAAATTTTCTTCAATACCAACACCTCCTTCAACAACAAGAGCACCATTATCTTTAGTTGTTGAAGTTGAAGTAGAATCAATAAATACATCACCTGCTATTTCTGTTTGACCTGTTGATGCAATAACTTTAAATTTATTTGTTGCAACTGTAAAATTACCTATTATATTGGCAGTACCACCAACATTTAAGTTTTCGCTTATTCCTAAACCTCCGGTGATGACACCTGCTCCTGTAAGTTGGTCTGTTGATGTAGTACCACTTGTAATATAAAGATCACTATCTAATGTTGTATCACCTTTTACATTAAGATTTTGTTCAATAACTACACCTCCGGCAGTAATATCACCCACACTAATATCTCCAGTTATATTTAAATCACCTATAATGGGTGGTAATTCAATATCATCTAAATTAGATATAGATGCAATAACTGTTTCTGATAATAATCCATATTTTTTATCTAATACTGATTCTACTATTTTAGCAACTTTAGTATCATCTGTTTCTTCTTGAGGCACAAAGGACACTTTTCTTTTTCTACTTGATAACATTTATTATGTTAAGATATAATTTATTTTTAAGCGAATAAATAATAAAATCTATATATAGATAATAATGTCACGTTTTCAACGACCTTTACCAGTACCCCATCTTTTAGATGAAGGAAAAGTAAACGAACTTTTTAATTATGCAAGAAATTTTGATCTAGACGAAATTAAATTATTTGGTCTTCAAAACCATCTCCCTTTAAGTGTTATAAATAATAAAAATGAAAATTTAATTCATATAATAATTTCGGTTGAAGATACTACTGTATCTGAAAATAAAAGATTAAAAATAATTACTTATTTAGTGAATAACGGAGTACATCCTGATTTACCAAATAAACAAGGTGTCACTCCCTTACATTATGCATGTGAAAAACAATATTCTGAAATTATAGGTTATTTATTAGAATTAAAAGTAAATCCAAATACTCCGACTTTTCTTGGAAAAACACCGCTTCATTATTTATTAAGTGGAATTATTAAAAATTGGGTTAATAAAAAACCAAGACCGCTTGTAATAGGAAAAAAAGATTCATCAAGTGAAGAATTTAAAGTAAAAAAAAATTTAAAATTAGAAATTTATAAGTATCTCAAAGACAAATCAAAATTAACAAATTTAGATTTTTTTATAAAGAATATATTTACAGATAAAGATAATTTAAATGATATATTAAATAATTTATCTGAGAAATTAGTTGACCAAAAAAGCATGAAATTAGATATTGCGAATATAGAAAAAATAATATCAAGTACAATTCAAGATATTAAAAAAGAATTTAATTTTAATGATACTATCACATTAAATGTTAATGATTTTTCAGGCAATATTACAGATTTACTTAAAAATAAAATAAAAGAAAATAATGAAAACTTAGAAAGCAATATAAAACAGGATTATAAAAAATTAAATAAATTACGTAAATATTGTTCTGAAAAAATTATTGCAAATTCAAAAAAAGGGGATGAAATAGATAAAAATAAAAAAATTATTAATAAAAATAAAGAAAAATCTGAAAAAATTTATAATAATAAAATATATTTAGATTTGACTACAGCTCCAGATTACAAAAAAGACTATCTTGATTTTGATAATCATATTTTAGTCATAAACAGTTCAGATACTTCAGATATTAAAATAATTGATGAAGATTTAACAGAACATATTGATGATAAACTTTCATTAGATAAACATCCTCTTGAAAAAATTTATTTTTTATATCATCAATCACAAAATTTATCTGTTAAAATAAAATTTAGTGATCTTGATTTGGGTACACTTGACACTCTTACAAGTGAATCTACTAGTTCCCAAATAATAAATATTATATCAACTGTTGCAAGGAAAAATGAAATTATTCATGCTCGTGATTATATAGATAGAGCTGTTAGATTATTCTTATGTATTCTAGATAGAGAAAAAACACCGTATGGAATTAAAAATTACGAGTTAATGGATAAAATGAATCAATTATATTTTATTGGTACAGTGTCACCAAGCGGATTAAATGAAGCATTTTTACAAATATTAAGATTAGAACAAGGTAAACTAATAAAATGGTATAAGTACACAACTATAAAAGATGATAAGTGGAAAGAAATAGGAAATGATCAATTACCACGTATAGAAGGAAGTTTAAAAAGTATTAATTTTTATAGATTTTTAACAGATAATAAAATTATATCATCAATTTCTTCTGTGACTAAACGAGTAAAATGTTTATCTAATATTTTAGATTTAAATTTTATTGGATGTGTTAAGGATGACACTACATTTGATAAAATATTAATATTATTTCAATCTATGTTTTGTAAATGTGTAAGTGAAATGAAAAAATTAATAACAACTGGTAATTATCCAATTATACAAGTTTTAAAAATAGTAGATTTAAATAATTTAGATAAATACTGGTCAAAAATAATGAAATATCATATAAGATTATTAATTTATTTATATTCACATATTCATACAATATTAAATGGTGGTTTGATACAAGACATGAATATTAAAAAAAATAAATTTGATTATAACATATCAGACATAAACGAATTTATCGATAATGTAAACCAAAACAATATATATTTATTTTTATATCATAGATTTAAAAATATTTCATCGTCATCGTCATTATTTGTGTTGTCTGATTACTATGAAAATGAAATATTACATTTGAGAGAAGATTTAATTTTACCAGGTAAAATTTTAAGTTATTCTTATCCATCCACTCCATCCACTCCACGAGTAAAAGAATTAATTGGTGGAGCAACAATAGATAATAATTCTATGTTTAAATATCATACAAATAAAGATGATAAAGTTGTTCCTACAGAACCTAAAAATGATGAAAAAATTATGTCACATGATGAAAAAATTATGTCACATGATGATTTTCCAAATGCTTTAAAAACTGCAGAAGGATTTAATATTTTTTACAATATTTATATATTTAATATTGTTAAGATATTATTAAGTAATGTAGAAATAAAAACTTTAACAGAAAAAATTGTCAAAAGTACTGGATTTAATATCGAACCATCTTCTCAATCTTTTGCTAATATAAAAACTCAAGTAATTTTAAATTATGTGAAAGAATTATTACATCAATATTTGGATTCATCCAAAGATAAAAGAGCTCGTACAATCTTAAGTGATCTTATTACAGTGCCTCAAGTTAAAGAACAATTAATTAGTCAAGTTGAAAACTTTGATGAGAGTATGTCTTTGCAAATTATAGATTATGAGATTAATAATACTGACTTGGAGACAATTATTCAAAAAACTTATTTCCCAATTATGGAAGATAAAAATACACAACCTGATGATTTTTATTTTTCAAATGATTATACAAAAAGTGATTTTGAATTACAAGTGAGAGAAATTAAATTTAATAAAGAGGCTTTAGAAAAATTATTAAAAAGTGGTGCTAATCCTTATATTGAAGATAAGTTGAATCAATCACCCTTATATTTATTAACAACCAATTATTGTAAAACTCCTCTTGAAATTTTGAGAGAAATCGGAATAGATTTACGAACTAAAAATAGTAATAATGTATCTCCATATGAGATATTGAATGCAGAAAAAGAATTACACCTAACATATTTAAATAGTTCTGCATCAAATGCATCAAATGCATCAAATGCAACAAAAATGTTAGAAGGATTTACTACCAAATTTTACAAAGAGATTGAAGGTGTAATTGAATCAAAAGAAACAAGTGGATTTAATTATCCAAGATATGGAAAACTAGGATTAAATTTAATGTTATTTTTTAGTATAATACAATTGGGTGATCTTTCTAAAAGTGATATAATTGCATCAAACTTAAACAATATTGATTCTTATACTGATGATTATACTTTGGGACAATTTATAATGAAATCTAAAAAATCAAGTTTACCACAAATTAATAGGGGGTCTAAAATAAATCGTATTAGTTTTACTGGTGGTAGTAAAACAACAATTTTAGAAAAGTGGACAGAATTTACTAATAATACCTTTTCAAATTCACCAGCTCTTTTTCTAGAAGAAATAGAAAAAATATTAAATACTAAAAAAATAGGTAGGACTAATTTAAAAGATAAAAAAGCATTATCCTATTTTATTAATCATAGATTTTATAGAGAAAATGATCTTTTTGAGAAAACAAGTAGATGGGTTCACTTAATTTCAAAAATGATATTAGCAACACAAGTTCAATTAATTATTGGTAATTTAATATTTGCTCATTATCAATTAAAGAATCCAACATTAGATATGAATGATATTAAGAATTTATATGAAATAGAATTAAAACAAGTTATTTTAAATGATAAATATAAACAAACTTTACCAGATATTATAAGAGAAATAATGATTCCCAAATTGGTAAAATCAATTGCTTTAACATTTGAAGATGAAATAGACAAAGAAAGTCATGACGAATATACTGTTTCAGATATGATTCAAGAAATAGTAGATTGTTTAAAAATTTTAGGAATTGTTACAGAAAAAGATATGTTATTAAAAGTTCTTCAAAATCAAGTTAATGAATATTTAGATTTATACTTACCAATATATATTCAATCATTACGATGTGTTGCTGAGAATTATTATAGATGGGTAATTAATTTAAAAAAAATTAATTTTTTACTGGATGCTAAAGCTAAAGTTTCCTAAATTATAAATTTTAATTAATTATCTAATATATATTTTTTATCACGATAAATGTTGGTATTCCTAGAATCAATATTTGTCTTGTCATTAATTTTTTGTTTTTCCGTAATTTTTAAAGTGAAAGAGTGATTAACATTGCCAAAATTTACAAGAGTTCCATTTGGATAAGTTAATCTAATAGATAATTGTGATAAACTAGAAATTGGGAAATCAAATTCAATTGGATAATTAACAAAAGTATTAAATAAATATTCTCCAGGGTTACCATCAAGAATAATTTTAGCAAAACAATTAGGTGCATCTGTATTAGTTACAATTTCGTTATAGTCATTAATATATAATAAAAAATATCGATTATCTCCAGTTAGATTTAAAAAATTAATAGGGTTTCTTGGTTTACCAACTTGATTTAAATTAAAATTTTCTTCATTGATGTAATTACCTTTATTACTAATTTCCGAAATAAATGGTGTAATTGAGGTAGGTTTTCCTACATCTCTAAATCCTAAGATATTTCCTAAAGTGTCTGACCGATTAAATAAAAATCTGCTAAATCCTTTTGATATAATTTTAATTTCTTCACCTCCCGATGTATTAGTTTCATCTTGAGTTACAATTCTGCTATTAAATGAAGGTAAAATAATACGATAAGTTTCATTTAATGGATTAACAGAATATACTTGATGAGTTTGATTTATAATAGATGCAGGTACTTCACCGATAGATTTACTATTTTCAATTGTAATTTCATCTCCAACTTCAACACTATTAGTAGGATGAAAAATTTCTAAAAGTGTTCTAGTAATTTCATTAACAACAATTGAAGAAGGGAAAAGAGCATTAGAAAGAAAATCTTCTTTCAATGACAAAATTTTAAATTCTTGAGTATATACATTAAAATTTAAAATAAAATTATTATACAGGGTGCTTTCTTTTGTAGTAGTAACTCTTTCAACATTATTCATAGCATTAGTTAAAGTTTCTAATAAAATAGATTGAGTATAATTACCTTCAGGTATAGACACTGAATAAATAAAATTACCATCATCTAAATTTTCCCAATATAATTTATTATTACTCATACTAACTGGATATTCCATAACTACATTTGTTGTATTAGGTATTTCTGAACTAATTAATTCCATTCTACTTATATTATTCAAGGCTTTTCTTAATCTAATGGTATATTCTGATATTTCAGGATAAGCTGGTATTTCATCAATAATTTTACCTAACAAAATATTATTTCCATAAACAGTGTCTAATTTATATGATTTAAAACTTGTTTCAAATTCAATAAAATTTTTACCTAAATTACTAATTAAATGATAACCTTGTCTTTGATTAGTATTCACTGGATAATCAGCATTAAGATAACTAATTGGAATTCCACCACATTCTGTACGAGATATTTTAACTAATTCTCTAATTAAAACATAATCTTGGTTAGAAATAAAAACAGTAGGAAGTTTAATAGCAATATAATTAAGTGATAATTCTTCTAAAGTAATTTGTGTATTTGTTAAAAAATTAATGGGTATATCAACACCATTTATTTGATTATTATCAATAAGATACGTTTTATGATAATTATTTAGAAAATTAATAGGAATATTACCAGTAGCTTTTTCTTTATCATCAATTTCATCTAAAATAATTTGAAATGTGTCATAATACTTTTGATAATCTGAGGTAATTTGATGATTAGGAAAATATATAAGCATGTATTCAAAATTTTTAATTAAATATAGTGCTTCTGTAAGTTCAATTGAATGTGCTTCTATATTTCTAAGAACAATTCTATCTCCTATTTTAAATTGATGATTATTAATAGTAATATTAATAGTTTTAGAGTCTTTTAATACTTTTAAATTATTAGATTTAATAGAATACAATTTTTTATCTAAAATATTCTTAGGTTCTGTATTTCTAAATTTACTATCAATATTAATTAAATGATTTTTTTGAATTATTGAATTATGTGACATTATAATATATAAATTATTAATTTTTTATATCTAATTAATGGAAGCTAAATTAAAAAACTTTTATTTTCATAAAATACATATGTTTGAAATTTATGAAAAGAAATATGATGTTGATTTATTATATTATTTTTTAAGTACTAAAACAATTATTGAAACTCTATCAAATATCTTAAATTTAACGTCTGATAAACAAAAAAAGTATCTGTCATATCTACATCATTCTAAAAAATTTAAACTTATAATTTATAACTTGAATACTAATAATAATTTAGATACTATAATAAATTTTTATTCTTCTCCTGAAATTAAAGCAAATTTTATTTTTCATCAGGATTATTTTATAAATATTCCCAGTATTAGAAAATTATTCATAATTTTATCATTTATTCAAGATTATTATAAACTAATTTTATTAATTACTTTTATAGTTGTTGTCTTTCTTCAAATAATCACTTAATTCATCAAGTTCTTCTACCCAAATTTTTTCTGGTGTTTTTTCTTTTAGATTATTATACAAAGTTTGTTTATCTTTTTCCTGTTTTTCAAGGCTATTAATTTTTTCTTTAGTTAAACTATATAAGTTCATTCCCAATAAATAATCATAAGATTTATTATTTTTCTCCATATTAATACTCATTTCAGGATATTTTTTATTTTTTAATTCTTTTTCAATTGTTATTTTAGGTTTATTATTAATATTTAAAGTCTTATTAATTATTTCCTTGATAAACTTAACTTTATAACTAATTAAATCTAGTTCATGTTTATATATTTTAAGTAAATATTCTTTCCTTCGATAATATCCATCCAATCTTACTCCATAATATTCCATAATAATTTCATCAATTTGATTAAATTTTTGAATATTACCTTTTGAAGTGTATCCATGAAGATTTGTAAGATTAATCTTTTTAACAAGTTTAAACTTATCTTCAATGTTTTTAGGCAATGTTTTATATTTAATCAGGAAATCTACATCTTCATTATTACAATTATTTATATAGTTAACAATATTACTATCATTATCAAGTGTTTTTTCTAGGAACTCTTTATAATTATCTGTCCATTCTCCAATTGGAAGCTCTGTTATATGAATAGTATTTTTCTTATTATCAACATTAAAATTACCACGACATTGATAGGAAGTTTTATCTAATTTAGTAATACTTCCTTTAAACTTACGATACCAAGGATGTATTTTTTTAATTTTTTTACCCTCCAATAACTCTTTGATTTTATTAATAAGTTGTAAAGGATTGAAAGATGGTATATTTGTAGAAAATCCTGTTCCAATTCCAACCGCACCATTCACAAGCACCATTGGAATAATTGGAAGAAAATATTCAGGTTCTACTGACTGACCATCATCATTAACGTAGGTTAAAATAGGATTATCTTCTTCTTTATAAATTATTGATGTTATTTCTTCTAATTTTGTCCAAATATAACGAGGACTTGCATGATCTTTACCAGCACGATATCTACTTCCAAATTGTCCCTTGGGTTCAAGCACATTAATGTTATTGCTTCCAATAAAGTTTTGAGCCATTCCAATAATTGCTCCCATTAAAGAAGCTTCACCGTGATGATAAGCAACTCTATCTGAAACAAAACCTGCTAATTGTGCAACTTTAACTTGATCTGTTTTTAATCCTCTCTTTATAGCACCATACATAATTTTTCTTTGAGAAGGTTTAAACCCATCAATTACAGATGGAATACTTCTTTGAGTATCATCATTACTAAAATGTTTCAAATCCTTATGAATAAAATCAGGAATAGAAATCTTGTTTGATGTATAATCTAAAATATCATCTTTGTTATAATTAATTAACCACTCTTTTCTTTTGTCTGCTAAATCTTTACTAAAAGCTAATTCAATTGCTTCATCACTTATTGTATGTGGACCTATTTTTTTAATTTTTATTTTATTTTTATTTTTAGATGTTTTTTTACTTTCTGTCTCTGATTCTTCTGTCTCTTCTATCTCTGTATTTAACCAGACATAATCAATTAAACTTGTTTTAATATCTTTAAAATACTCTTTAGCTTCCTTGTTATCGGAGGTACCTAACCCTTTATAATATTTGATATACCAACCTTTGCCATCATTATTGTTACTTTTCCATTCTTCATAGTCACTCATATTATAAAAACTTTCTATATTTTTACCTTTGGTTGCTTTAACAATGGGAGTATTCATGGAAGTAATAAAACCTTCTCGTTTAATAAGTTCTGGCCACATGGTATGAAATAAATTCATAATTAAACCTTTGATATGACTTCCATCCACATCTGCATCACAAAGAGTTATAATTTTACCATATCGTAAAGTATTAAATTGTTCGTCTGATTCATAAGTATAATCATTACGGAGACCTAAAATTTTTTTAAGACTACTAATTTCTTCATTTTTCATAATTTGTTGGGGTGATGCTTCACGAACATTTAGAACTTTACCTTTTAGAGGAAATACTCCATAATGATTTCGTCCAATTACACTTAATCCTGCCATAACCATTGATTTAGCAGAAAGTCCCTCTGTTAAAATTAAGGAACATTTATCAGAATCTTTTGTTCCTGCTTTATTAGCATCTTCTAATGTTATAATTCCTCTAATAACAGATGATTTTCTTCCATCTGTTTTTTTAAGATTTTGATTTTCTTTAAATTTGGCAAGATTAATAACTTGTTCTACAATCCCACATTTTGCTAATTTTTTCATAAAAGTATCATTAATTTTATATTTACTTCCAAAATCATTTGGTTTAGTTGTCAAAGTTTCTTTAACCTGACTTGAAAAACTAGGATTCTCAATTATACTATCAATAAAAAAGATTAAATTTTCTTTTATAAAATTAGCATTTAATTTAACCTCCTTATTTTTCTTTTTAATATAATCATTTACCAAAGTTTTTATAATATTATCAACTATATGATTAACATGAGTTCCTCCACGATAAGTACAAATACCATTTACATAACTAATATTTTCTCCCCCATTATCAGGAAAATACATGCATCCTACCTTAAACATATCATTTGAAGTATCCATAATTTTATCAAGGTCAGGATAAAAATGATCCATATATTGTTTTAAATCTTTAACATTACACTGTTCATCATTAAAATATACCTTAACTTTATCTGAACAACAAGCAATATCATAAACTCTTTTTTTAAAAAGATTATAATGGCCTTTCAAACTTTTAATTCCAAATTTAGCCAGGTCAGGATAACACTTTACTTTAACATAACTCTTAGTTGAATTAGATGTCACCTTTGCTTTACTAATATTTGTCATATTTTCTTTCCATGATTGATAAAAATGTTTTTTATTTTTCTTATCTTGAACATCTACCTCAAAACTTGTTGAAAAAACTGATGCCAGTTTTCCTCCTTGACCATTCATTCCACCAGTTACTCTTTTTTTAGAATCATCATAATTTGATGATGTCATAAATTCACCAAAAATCATACTAGGTACAAGAATTTTATGTTTAGGATGTTCTACAACTGGAATACCATCATCTCCATTGTTATAAACTGAAAAATATTCTTCTTCAATGTTGACTTCAACTTTAATACAATTACAAGTTTTATCATTTACACTGTGATCTCTTGCATTAACTAAAATTTCATCAAAAATTTTATATAATCCAGGAACATATTTAATTTCCTTATTTTCAATTGTTTCTTTGCCATAAACCCACATAGGTTCTTTAGTGGGTTTAATACTCCCAATATACATACCGGGTCTTTTGAGAATATGTTCTCTTTGAGTCATCTTGTCATATTTAAGTGCCATTGATAGACTTACTTTAACTATGTTTTAAATTAAATAATCAATTTTTTTATTTAATCTGTTTTATCAAATTCTTTATATTTTTTAAATGTCTACGATGTAAATCATCATTCATAAACATAAAATCATCTCTCATTTTTAATCGTTGCATTAAATTTCTAACCATCATAAAATATAAAGAATAATAAGAATCAATACCTCCTAAATTATTAATTTTAGTTAAATATTCACGGGGTAAATTTTTAGTTTTAACATAATTTTCTAATTTCAATATTTGATCATAACAATAAATTATTTTTATTGCATCTGGATTATATGGATGTTGTTCTGCTAATCTATCTGATATTATACGAAACATATTAGAATGACTAAATGAAGGTGGATATTGCCCCATCTTAATTTGTTGAATTAAATTACTATTATTTTTATCTATTATTAATGATTCTAATTTATTTACATTACTTTTAAACCAAGTAAAATCCATTGATATATACTATAATTGATAAAAATATTTTTAGCTATTTCTATAATTGATAAAAAATTGAAATTTAAATTACTTTATTTAGTTATAAATATAATTATGTCAACAATATACAGAATAAATCAGATATTAAAGAGTTATGCAAAGAAAAACTGGAATTTTAATAATTCGCTTCACCGACACTTCGCAGCTATTTTTATTGAAAAGAAAAGACATAATTCTATTATTTCTTTTGGATTTAATCAAATGAGGAATGGAAAATCAATTCATGCTGAGATGGATGCGATTAATAATTTACCATCAAAATCTAAGAAAAGATTGGTAAAGGTTTCTCTAATGGTAATGCGTCTTAATAAAGATTGTGTTGGTATGGGTAATTCAAAGTGTTGTATTAAGTGCTGTGAAACTATTTATCGCATTCCTCCTTTAAGAGGATACACAATTGAGAACGTTTATTATTCAAATGGTGATGGTAATATTGAGAGTCATCATCCAATTAATCTTTTGTTAGAAGAGTCATATCATACGACACTCTTTTTTACTAAAAAAAAATATAAACCTAGACTTCCTAATAAAATTAGAAACAGACTAAATAAGAAAGATGCTTATTTAATGAAAAAGTAACTAATTTAAAAAGAGAGTAAATATTAATTTAATGGGAAAAAAAAATATTATTAAAAAAAATAAAAATAAAAAAAACATTATTTCTTCTTCAAAATTAATAAATTATTGTAAAGTTTCAATATTATTAGTGACACAAAGAAGTAGAATTAATTTTTTAGGATTATTTATAGACAATTTATTTAATCAAACCAAATTAGATTTAATTAAAGAATTAGTAATAGTAAATGGATCATCAACAGAATTAGAACACGATGAATTAGAATTATTTTTAATATCTCAGTTAAAATCCAGATTAGAACAAAATAATATAGAATTTAAATATATTTCAACTAAACACTTAAATATTTGGAAAAAGATAGGAGCTTATCGTAATTTAGCTAATCAAGAAGCAAATGGTGATTTTTTTCTTTGGATGGACGATGATGATTATTATCATCCAGAATATGTAGAAGAGGCTTTGTTATGTTGGAAAAAAAATAATAATCAATTAGTAGGGTGTTCTGCTAATTATATTTATGATTATTATTATGGTACTTTATTTAAGTGTAAAGGGTTTGGTCCTAATCACACAATTAATAGTGTTTTAGGTTATACAAAAGAATATGGTAAAACACATCAATATGATAATGATAAAGAAAGAGGAGAAGAAAAGCATTTTTTAGACAGTTATAAAAATGCAATGGAACAAATGAATCCAGAAAAAACAATAATGCAATTTAGTCATGGTAAAAATACTTTTAATAAAAATAAATTATTTGATACTAATATTCTAGGTAAATTATTAGGAAAAAATATTAAAATCGAGAATGATTCAAAAAAATTAGAAAATTTAATTCCGTTAAATATTGCTAATAAATATTTAAAATTATTTAATGAGGAATTACCTTTACAAACTTTTAAAAATGATATAACTATTTATTTAGGGAGTCAAGATGAATTAACTTTGAATAGTTTTTTATGGTTAGAGGAAATTATTAAAAAAGAGTTTATAGTAAATACTGTTGAAATATTTGGTTCTTATAGCAATAAAAAAGAGATTGAAGATTATTTAAAAAATAATGATAAAATTAAATTATATAATTTTGATGAGTTAAATAATAAAACTAAAACTAAAATAAATAATTTATGGTTACACAATATAACAAGTTTAATTCCTTATTTTAAGATAGAAGAAATAAAATTAAATTATAACAAATTATTCATGTCAGTTACTAAAATTGATCAATTTGTTATAAATAATTTACCTGTAAATTTGGATAAATTTTGGGTCAATCATAATAAATTAAAATTAATGTTAAAAAATGATTTTATTAATGTTGTTAAACAACCCAAAATTATTCAAAATTTTAATCACTGGAAAAATCCAAATAAAATACTGATAGTGAGAGAATTAGATGAGTTTTTATTATATTTTTTACAAATAACTATGAAACATTTGAGAACTAACAACCCTGATATAGAAATGGTAATTTTGTTTAGGAATGAAGCATTACAACCAAATATTGCACAACAATTGTTAATGACATTGGCACAGTCTAATATAATGACTAAAAAAATAAACAGTGACCAAGAAATAATTGAAGAAATAAAATCTGCAAATATTTTCTTAGATTTACCAGGAAATCCTAATGATTTTGAAAATATTTATTTAAGAACTGCAATAGCTTATCAAACTATTCCTATTGTGCCAGAAACAGGAAGTTATTTAGATTATCAAGTTCCACATTTCATTTATGATTTAAGAAAACCAAAAAATATAGGTGCTTTGGCGGACATGTTAAATAATTTAGTTTTAGATAAAAAATATCAAAAAATTTTAAGAAATAAAATGAAAATATCATTATTTTAATTATAAATAAATTTATATTTTTATCTAAGCTAAAGTTTAAATTATCTATTTAAGATTTTTAGCTAATTTAAATTATTAAAAAATATCTCTAGTATTATATATCAATGTTCTCTGAAAAAGCATTATTTGATACCCAAGTTGACTTGGCTAAAGCTGGAACTGTGGGAGCCACATCTCATTTACTAAATTCTTATCGTAAAGGTGGTGAATATTTTCCCATGGCTTGGGTCTATGCAACAATAGCAACTTTAGTTGGTTTTGTTGCACATGGACTTGTCGTATCTCAAGTAATTAAACCTAACACTGGAAATGTTTCTGTCGATGCAGGATTTGCTGATGTAATTAAAGTAGGCACTGTATTACTTGTAGCAGAAGCAATAAACACAGGAATGAAAGGAAATGTAGAATTATCAGAATCTTGGATGATGTCTACTGGTGTCACATTGGCTGCATTCTTTGCATTCCATGTGGCTGTTGCACCTTATGTGCCTTCTGTTGATGGTCATCAAGCAACTGTTATGGATTTGGCTAAAGCAGGATTTACAACTGTTGTAGCTCATTATGTAGCTGGAGGTGTAATAGATAATGAATTTATGTTATCTCTTGCTAGTACTCTTGCAGGCTTTGCAGTTTTCCACGAAGTAATTGCTCCTAGAGTATTTGCTTGATTAAAATTATAAAAGTATTATTATTATTAACAATACTTATATAATGACTTATAATTTAAAAATATTTTGTTATTATTTAATACAAAATAATACATCTTTATTTGCTAATTTTTGTATGATGGGAGGAGAACCGTCTAACAAATACAGGTATAATATAAATTTAGATAGATTAAAAGAATATTTAAGACAAATAAATTGTAATCAAAAAATAATAAATTTTTACATTGACATTGTTAGTGAAATGAAAATATTTAATTGTGATGATATAAAACATTCAATTGAACAAAATGTGAGTCAGTTAACAAATTTACATAAATTAGGAAAAAGACTTTTTATGATAATACCAGATATTAAACTTAAAAAAAGTAATTTTTTTTATTCACTGTTAACTTTATATTTATTAGCAGTTAATAATATTTATGTAGAAAATATTTATTCAGAAACTTCTGCCTTTTTAAGTGCTAATAAAAATTTATTATATAATATTGGTATTATTTGTGATGATGTTTCTTATTCAGGAAAACAATTGTCCCACCATTTAAATAATCTAATCGATTATTCTAATTTAATAAAAGCAGTTGATGATGATAGTTTAAAACTTAATTTTGTTGATCAACCTAATACATATATATTTTTAAGTTTAGTAGCGATATTACCTAAAGCACAACGACTTATAACTGGACAATTTCATACTACTAATTTTATTTCAGGGAATGGTGTTAAAATATTAACTGATGAAATTTACACAAGTGCTAAAAATGTTTTTAGCAAACATTTAGAAATACCATTACATTATGATGATTCACATTTTCAAAGTGAACTTGATAAAAAATTAAATTTATATCATCATTATTATTTAAAAAATTTAGATGACGGTACTATTTTTATTAAAAAAGTGAATGTTCTAAATTTAGGAGGTAGTGAAAGTTTTTTAAATTTAAGTTTTGTAATTTTATTTCAAAAATATCCTGACACAGTTTCAACATATCCTAGTTTATGTGGAATGGATAAAATTAAGGGTGATACTATTTCATTAAATATTGATAATCTAGTAAGAGTCACAGGAATGACACGAAATGAATTTATTAATAAAGTAAAAGATTCAAGCACAATAGAATTAAATAGACTTTTTAATAATGAACATAGAATATGGTTTGAAAGAATTAGAGATAATAGACATAATAATAAAAAATTACTTGATGAATTAGGATTCTTAGATAAATGTAATAATTCAGAAGAGAAAAAAAAACTTGAAACAATATCAGAAATGAAAGTACGTGATGATGAAATAAGTATTAGAATTATAAAAACTTTAGATGGAACATATAATGAGGATCCAACAGTTGATATTGATTCTGATTTTGAGAACTTTTGTGAGGATAAATCAATCATTTCATTTTATAAAATTTTAAATTATAAGCTTGATGGAGGTATATTAGATAAAAATACTTATTTATTAAAACATGTAGAAAATTTTACTGATATCAATACAATTTTTCATTATTTTCCTGCATCAACATATGATAAACCAACATTAAATAATAATATAATTATGATACAAGAAAATCAGGTTTTACCGTATGATATTATGTTAAATGAAGATTTTTATTTATATAAAAAAAGTAATATTATAAAAAAAGGATTTATTATATCAAAAAATATATTATTTAAAAAAAATCTATTTTGGATATTACCCATAGTAAATTCAACTCTTAATATAAATCCAATTGATATTGTATTTACTGAATCTGGTCATTTAGGTAAAGATATTATGACAGTTAATGATATAATTATGAATAAACAAGCAAAAGCTATTGATGGTACAATAATACCAGCAGGAACTTTGCTAAAAGCTGGTATAAAAATACCATTTGGTACTCAATTTGAAGTAGGTACTCTTTTTCCAGCAGGAAGTGTATATTTAAATGCTTACAGTAGCAAATATTATAAAAAATATTTTAAATACAAAACCAAATATATTAATTTACAAAAAAAACTAAAAAACATTAACTAATATTATTTTTAGAATTACTTATAAAAATAATATCATTTATATTAATTTATAATGGCAGGTGGATTATTACAACTAGTTAGTGAGGGTATACAAAACCAATATTTAACTATAAATCCTGAAATTACCTTTTTTAAAACAGTATATCGTAGATATACAAATTTTGGTTTAGAAACATCAATCTTAGAATTTGATCAAGAAATTGATTTTGGAAAAAAAGTAAGTTTAACTTTAAAAAATATTGGTGATTTAATGTCTCGAACTTGGTTACATGTGAAATTTCCTTCTTTTATTCCTGATATCACTAAAATAACTAATGACGATGTTTATACTAATTATCAAAATAGAAAAAATATATATCAAAATCAAATAACTGAACAAACAACCACTTATCAAAATATAGTAATTTATGCGAATTTAATGTATGGAGGCTTTCAAATTATAGAAAAATATAGAAATTCTATAAATATTAATATAAATTTGTTAGAAACTTTATTTAGTGCTTATTACAACTCAATTGAGAGTGAATATAATAATATTGTAAATTTTATAGATTCAACATTAATTAGTACTACTAATATTGTGAGTTATATTCAAGATGTAGGTTCTAATAAAACAATTGATCAAATTATAAGTACGAGTGATTTATATAAAACTAAATTATTAAAATATGTAAAAATAGAATTAAATAGAAAAAAAAAATTAGAAAATAAATTAATAAATTTAATTAATGAACCTATTCCTTACAAGTGGAAAGAAAATTTAGGTAATTACCTTTTTACCAAAATTCAAATAGAAATTGATGGTGAAATTATTGACGAAATAACTTCGGAACAAATGGAAATATATTATCAACATTTTTTAGAAGAAGATTATAAAAATAATTATCAAGAATTAATTTCAGGTAAAGTTTATCAGAATTTTGATTTATTTATTCCCCTTAATTTTTGGTTTTGTCAATCTTTTGGATTAGGTTTACCTCTGGTGGCTTTGAAATATTCACCAATAAAATTAAATTTTATAATTAATAATGCAGAAAATTTAATAACTTTATTAGATTTTAAAGATGAATTTAATTTATTAAGAACAAATAATTATTATTTAGAAGAAATGCAAACAGATTTAAGTGGATCAAATATAATTTTTAATAATAAAACATATTCATTACTAAATGTATCTTATAATTATTCACTTAATGAAGTTTCAATTATTAATACAAATATTTATCAAGAAAACTTAGAACAACATTTTGATTATTTAAATTCAACTAATATTACGTATATTCTTGAAACTTATGGAACAATTAAACAAGATGATTTAATTTATAGCTTAAATCAATCAGAACTTGAATTATTTATTTTAAACTATATTAATGATGATAATTTAAATACTTTGATTTTAGAATGGAAATATTATATTAATAGATTTAATCAATTAAATAATTATCACTTAGAATTGGGAGAAATTTATGCTGATTTTATTTATATGGATGAAATTGAACGAGAAAAATTTGCAGTGAGCAATCTTAATTATATTATAAATTTAAATCAAGTTACTGAAATTAATATTGAACAAGATTATTTAAATAAAAATCTTGAATTTGAGAACTATATAAGAGATATTTATTGGACTTTACAATTTAAATCTGATTTACTCGGTACTAGACTTAATGGTCCTAAATATTTAACATTTGTAAATGAAACTTTCTTAGCAAACTTTCAAATGATTCTTAATGGACAAAGAGTTTTTTATAATAAAAATAATCCTTCTTATTTTAGATTAGTTGAACCACATAAACACTTAAATAATAGTTTTAAGAAAAATATTTATACTTATTCTTTCTCATTATATCCAGAAGAATTACAACCCAGTGGCGGGTGTTCCTTTGGTGATATAAAAGGAAAAGAATTTCAAGTTAATTTAACAGATGGAACTATAAAAAATAATGGAGATATATTATTAAAAATACATGCTAGAAAACAATTAATTTTAACAATAAATAAAGGAAAAGGGAAATTAGCTTTTTTCAATAAAAAATAATTTAGAGAAAATTAGCTTTTTTCAATAAAAAATAATTTAGAGAAAATTAGCTTTTTTCAATAAAAAATAATTAATAAACAATATGATATATTTCATTTAATATATTAAGATATGTTTCAGTGTTTTTTAATAAGTTTATAATTTCTATAATTTTATTTTTAATAGTTTTAATTAATTTAAAATATATTTTTGTTTTGTCAGTCCAAGTAAAATTTAAAAAATCATTTAATAAAAATAAAATAATATTATTTTTAGTGAAAAATTTAATTCCTAAAATACTTTTTACTTTAATTAATCTATTTATTATTTCATTTTCATAAATATAATTTTTTTTATCATGTGTTAACATTTTTATACTAAAACTATCACCAAATGATGCATCATCTAATGCTTTTATATAATTTAATTTTTTATTCCAATATAAAATTTGATTAGCTAATGATAAATTAAAAATTCTATTAGCTACATTATTTTTATAATTTCTCATTTTTTCAAAATTTGCAAGATTTAATTTAAGAACTTTTTGATAAACTTTTACTATTTTCCACGTTTGAGGATGTGTTAGTTTAATTTCAAAAAATAAAGGTGCTAAATCTAAATCTAAAAAATAGTCTTGTTGTAAAGTTATTACTTTTACAAATAATACTCTAAAATTTGCATCAGTTATCTTTAATGGATTTTTAATTTTATTATAAAAAAATACTAAAGGATATTTAATAATTCCTAATTTATTATCCATTAAAATAAATTATAAATTAAACTTTGAGTTAACGACCTTTTCTTTTTTTTTTTCTTGTTTTCAATGGATTAGGTGCAGAACATGAAAGACATTTCATTAGATGTTGTTGATAGGTATTTTTACATTTACCACAAGTTATAATTGATACAGATAAAATTGTTGGTTTAATATCTTTAACAATATCGTCAACTGAAACAATAATATCATCACAATCATCAGATTCATCAACAAGATCTCCAGCGAATAAGAAAGCTTCATGACACTCGATACAGTACCATTTATCATTTGATTCAATTCCAATTTTACCTTCAATATCCTTAGCTGAAGTATTTTTTAGTTGACATGAGCAAGTAGAACAGTTCATAACTTATTATTAGATACTACAATTTATTTTTAATTTCAATTTTTTTAATAAAAATTGAAATTTAAATTATTAATCACTTGTATAATTTATATGTCAGAATTTAAAAATCTTAAACTATTTAACGGAAAAGAAAGACAAATTGCCATGGTAGATTATTCAGTTAGTAACGAATCAGTTGAAAATGTTTCCTTTGACGGAACTTTTCCTGATGGAAAACAAATGGTGGTTTATATGTCTTCCGAATTTCATAATAACTTTAAACAGTCTCTTCTTACTGCACCAACTAGAGATTTTTCATGCACAGTAAAAAGCCTTCAGAATTCAACCACAAATGTTTATCACAGAGGTCGTACCAGCAATAAGTCTGGTAATATTGTTATGAATCCCTTTAATCCCAAACTTTTTTCACATCTAAAGGTTTATAATAACTCCGATGATGAGGAAGTTTTTGTATTTATTAACAATTTGGAAGGATACTCAAGAGTAAATAAAGATAATCTAAAGAAATTGTGGGAAGTAGATGTATTGAATATGAAAATTAATAGCAAACTTGATAAAATTAATCTTTTTATTAGGTCTGGTCTTATAGAAGAAATTGTTAGTGAGCTTACAGAATGTTTTAAAACAGTTACTATTTTCGATGATTCAATCACGATTATTAAAAATTTTGTAGAAAATAATTTTGGCCTAGTAATTTCATCCACTTTTCATCATTTTACTAAAATGTGTAAATTTAATCCAGAAGCAGAGATTGAGGCAGTTTTTGCAACTGGAAAGTCAAAAGTTCAAGCAAGAACAAAAGGACGATTTCAATTTAATGGATCTTTAACTGATGAAGAAGGAACCCTAATTATTATTGGTACAAATATTAAGAGTCTTCAGTCACAAACTTTTGATCTACCCATTGTATCTCGTTCTTATACTTGTTCCTACATGAATACTCTTTTGAATGTATTTAATGTTATTTCTAATCTTCCAACTGAAAAGACACTGTTTAGATCACTGTTAGCCGATAATCAGGAACTCGTCTTTGATTATCTAGTAGGAACAAGTTATAATCTAAAAGAAAAAGACGAGACTAGTCAACTATTCAATACAATCTTTCAAGAGTTTTGGA